>ERZ795059.2933-NODE-2933-length-17018-cov-6.418617_pt1 | contig 17018 bp, 15 predicted proteins | sample MGYA00375143_ERZ795059 | MGnify/ENA primary metagenome ERZ795059 (study PRJEB30188, sample SAMN05720168) | activated sludge metagenome | isolation source: Anaerobic digester | place: USA | collected 2015-01-07 ... | reverse complement strand
TTTTCCATGGCCCGGATCTGTATTGCGGAGGTATGCGTCCGCAACAGGTTGCCGTCCTCGGTCCAGAACGTGTCCTGCATGTCCCGGGCGGGGTGGTGCTTCGGAATGTTCAGGGCCTCGAAATTGTAGTAATCGGTCTCGGCCTCGGGCCCGTTGTGAATCTCGAAGCCCATGGAGGTGAAGATGTCTTCTATTTCATACTGGATCTGCGATATCGGGTGAAGACGGCCCAGGCGCTCGCGGTCCGTGGCGGTCGGCGTATCCAGCGTTACGTCGATCCACTGGGTGCTGGCAAGGTTCTTCACGCCGCTCGACGCGAGTTCGACTTTTTTTGAGTCAAGAGCGGCCTCGATCTCTACCTTGAATTCGTTGGAAAGCTTGCCCATGGCTGCCCGCTGGTCGGGCTGGAGGGTTCCAAGCGACCTGAGGATGAGGGTCAGCGCCCCCTTCCTGCCGAGGTATTTGACGCGCAGCTCCTCGACGGCGTCAACCGTGCCCGCGCCGCTGATGGCTGAGAGGGCTTCCGCCCTGAGTGTGGTTAATTGCTGTTCCATGGTCGGTGTCTTCCCGGCCGTTTCGCCTCAGGCGGGTGATGTCGGCGTCATGTGAGAAGTTACGTCGGTGTCACCGGCAGGGCGGGACGGCGTACTAAATGAATAATAATAAGAACCAATAGGTTGAAAGGGGGCTAAAAGTCAAGAAGAATGTGATTACTTGTTAGTCAAATCGATGGCAATCTTGGCGGCGCCGAATGCCGGTACCTTGCTCGGCTCCTGCACGGGCAGAAGCTGAAAATGCCCTTTGAAGCCCTTGAGAGCGCGCTCATTCACGACCTGCTTGACAACCGGTAGTATGAATTTATGCGCCCTCGAGACGCCACCGCCGACCAGGATTGCTTCAGGGTTGAAAATGTTCACGAGATTGGCAATGCCGACGCCGACGAATTCCGCGTATTCTTCGAGTATGATAAGCGCCGCCGCGTCCTTGTTCATGGCCTCCTCGAATATGAGGAGAGGGGTGAGGGGTTCCTGCTTCGTGCGTGCCAGTATGGCGGAGCCCTTATGTTTTTTCAGGTGGGTTCCGGCGTTATCTACCATGGCCGTGCCGGACGCATACCGCTCCCAGCAACCGCGGTTCCCGCAGGGGCATGCCCGCCCGTTGAACTCGATGGACATGTGCCCGACTTCCATCGCATTACCGGACTGTCCCGGGTATATCTTGTTGTCTATGACAGCTCCGCCGCCGATGCCGGTCCCCAGCGTGACCATGATCCAGTTGCGGAACCTGCTGACGTTCTCTTTCCACCAGGCGCCTGCGAGCGCGACAGTGGCGTCGTTTTCAAGGTAGACCCTGGCGCCGGTCAGGCTTTCGATGTTCTTGACTATCGGATGATTGTTGAATGACGGTATGTTTGGCGCTTTGAGGATGGTGCCCTTTTCCTTGTCGATGGGCCCCGGGGATCCTATGCCGATTGCTTTGATGTCAATTTTCGATACCGTAGCAGAGGTTGCAAGCGTCTCAATGAGCCTGCCTATGCCCTCGTCGATATCTTTAGCGGTTTTTGGCGTCTCTATCTCTTTGAAGCTGAGCTCGTTTCCCGAGTGATCAGTCAGCACTCCCTTTATTCTGGTTCCGCCAATGTCAATGCCTGCAAACATCATTTCCTCTCTCTGTACTGCCGGGTGCCAGGGCTCCCGGGTGTCAGAATAATATGCGATTCTTGCATCGCCGATCATGATCAAGTAACGAACAGCACTATTAACAAAAAAATTTATCCTGAATTAGTAAAGTATTTTTTCAGGATCTGCTAGTTTTTAAGTCTCCATGCTTCAGGTCGGATTATCGGCGGTGCCTGATAAGTGTCCGGCCCGGAGTTGCGTTATGAAAGTGAGTATACTTCATGGAACTTGTCGGCCAGGTAACGCATAAATGGCCCGACCTGTATTCCGCCGCCGGTTATGTTTTTAACCAGCTCGGCTGATGTATAACGGGATCCGTGGCGGTGCACGTTCTCCCGAAGCCATTCGAGGAGCGCGATGAAATTGCCCTTTTTGATGTCTCCGGGGATCGATGGGCACGCATCAATGGCGGCCCGGTAGAGCTGCGCTGAGAGCAGGTTCCCTATCGTATAGGTCGGGAAATAGCCAAACGAGCCGTGCGCCCAGTGAATGTCCTGGAGGCAGCCGAGCGCATCGTTTGGCGGGACTATGCCGAGATAGTCTTGGTACGTTTCGTTCCACAGGGAGGGGATCTGCTTCACGGATAACGATCCGCCGATCAGCTCCTTCTCTATCTCGAACCTGATGAAGATATGGAGGTTATAGGTCAGCTCGTCCGACTCGACGCGGATAAACCCGGGACGCGAGGTGTTAACAGCGGCGTAGAATTGCTGAAGGCCCACGTCGTCGAGCTGTCCATGAAAATGCTCTTTCAGAATCGGCAGGTAGTGTTTCCAGAACCCGCGGCTCCTGCCGACGATGTTTTCCCAGAGACGTGATTGGGACTCGTGCACGCCGAGTGATATGGGCTGGCACAGCGGCGTTTCAAGCAGGTCCAGCGGGAGCCCCATGTCGTAGAGCGCGTGACCGGCCTCGTGGATGGTGCTGAAAAGGGCGGAGAGGAGGTCGTCTTCCGAATAGCGCGTGGTGATCCTGACATCATAGGGGGTGAAGGATGTGGTAAATGGATGGGCCGAACGGTCCTGGCGGCCGCGGTTGAAATCGAACTTCATGTCACCCAGCACCCTGAGGCCGAAGGCCTCCTGTCTTCCGGTATCGTAAGTGCGGGTGAGGAAGGCGGTATCGGCCGGAGATTTCCTGGCGGTGATCTCTTTTACGAGGGGGATCAGGCCCGTTTTCAGCTCTCCGAAAAGCCGCTCGACCTCTGCCGTTGTCAGGTCCGGCTCGTAAAGGTCCAGCAGGGCGTCATAACGGTGGCCCGTGCTCCCCAGGAGGTCTGCCATGTCCCTGCTGATAGCGACAAGCTCGGACAGGACCGGCGCGAACGCAGGGAAGCTCGCTTCCTCGCGGGCCCTGATCCAGATCGAGTTTGCCTGCGCCGTGGTGCGGGCGAGCCGTGTCACCAGCTCTTCCGGCAGCTTTTTTTTCTGGTCATAGGCCCTTCGCGCGGCCCTGACCAGGCTCGCCTCGATCGAAAAATAATCTGAGCCGCGGGTCTCGGCCTCCGCGTCCTCGATCAGGCGGCCAGTCTCATCCGAGATAAGCCAGCGGTGCGACAGCTCCGACAGGAGAGCCAGCTGTTCTGCCCGGGGCTTGACGCCTTCTACCGGCATGTACGTTTCCATGTCCCAGCTCAAAACGGCAATGGTCTGCTCTATCCTGCTGATACGCGCCCACGCATTATTCAATTTTTCAATCGCCGGTGACATGGCTGGCCTTCCTTTTATAATGTACCTGCACATGATTGATCATCCGGGCAAAAAATCAAGCAACAAAACTGACGTATTCAGCCGAAGACAGACGTGCCAGGAGTGAAAAAATTCAGCGTAGGCGGAATGCGCCTTTTATTTGCTTGATTTGGTACCGTGAAATCCGTTTACTGTCTACCATGAAAAAAATAGATTTGCATACCCACACAACTGCATCTGACGGAATTTATCCGCCCCGGGAGCTTATCGATCTTGCCATGCGGGGCGGCCTCGTCGCCATGGCGATTACGGATCATGACACGGTGGACGGCCTCCCGGAGGCCATGGAGTACGCCGCTTCCGTCGGGTTCAGGCTCTACCCGGGCGTTGAATTCAGCATAGATTACGATGCAGGCTCATTTCACCTGCTGGGGCTCAATATCGATTACCGCAACCGTCGTCTTGTCAAAACCCTGCGGGAGCTTGCCGAGCACCGCGAAAGTCGTTCGTACCGCATCATTGAAGACCTGAAAAAGCACGGCATAGATATCCCGATCGAAGAAGTGGTCAGGGCAGCGGGCGGCGGTTCCATGGGACGGCCCCATGTGGCCCGGGTCATGGTTAACCATGGGTATGCCTCCAATATAAAAGAAATTTTCCAGAAGTACCTGGTTAAGGGAAAGCCCGGATACGTTAAGAAAGTCAGGATCCGGTTCGAGGATGCGATCGGGCTGGTTCGCGAATGCGGCGGTATTGCAGTGGTGGCCCATCCGATCTCCCTTGAATGCAGGGACATGGAAGAATTCGAGACGCGTTTAATGGAGTTCGTCGGCGCCGGGGTCGAGGGGCTCGAGGCCTTTGCTTCAATGCACACGGTGGAGCAGGCGGCTCTCTACGAGGAGATTGCCCGCAGAAACGGCCTCCTGGTAACGGGCGGCAGCGATTTTCATGGTGACAAGGACGAGACGATCGGTTATTACCGTAAAGACAGGCCTATTCCAATAGAACTGCAAAATTCACTGGATTCATTGATCAGGCAGAAAGCAGGGCAGGGCGCCGGTACGCCCTGAAGGCTTACAGCAGAATCAGAAACCTGCCGCAGTGGGTGCACAGAGAGATCCCCTTGCGTTCCTTGATCTGTTCGACGTAGAATGGCGGTATCTCCATGTGGCATCCCGAACAGCTGTTTTTTTCGACTATGGAGAAGGGATTGTCGCGCTTTTTCCGCATGCGCTCGTAGTAGGTCAGCGAGCGGTTATCGATCAGCTTTTTCATTGAATCGATTTTCTTCTCGAGCGATTCTGACTTGTTCCCCTCGTCGAGCATCTTGTAAAGGCTGTCGAGGCGGATGAGGAGGTCGAGATCGGACGAAGGCACGCCGGACAGGTTCTCGGGTTTACCGGGGGCCGGCCTGTCCTTTACCGATATGGACTCGTAGTAGGCCCTGGCCTCTTTTTTCAGAAGGGCGAATATCTTCGCAGGGGTAGGCTCGGCATCGAGCAGCTTTTTTTTCTGCTTGTTGGAAAAGAGCCGGGCCATCATGCCGATGAGATACAGGTACTTGGTGCTCATCTCGGTGGGGAATATGCTCAGGAGTACGTACTTCACCGGCTTTTCATCGATCGACTGGTAATCGATCGGTTTATCCAGCACCCCGAAAATCGAGACGAGGTCGGAGACGGATTCGGTCCGTGCATGGGGAATGGCAAAACTGTTCCCTATGCCTGTGTTTTCAAGGGATTCCCGGTGTATAACCTGCGCGTAATAACGTTCTTTGTTGTTGATGTAATCAAGGTCCTGGAGCTTATCGACAAGCTCCTTGATGACGAGTTGTTTTTCAGTTGATTTTATTTTAACAATCTGGTTTCTCTGAAAAAACTCTTCCAAGTCCATGGTGCCTTCCAAGCGAGTGGAGTGGTTTTATCATGAAAGGTAGATAGAATTCGGGGCGAGAGGATTTGAACCTCCGACCCCTTGACCCCCAGTCAAGTGCGCTAACCGGGCTGCGCCACGCCCCGAGTTACTAATCTATAACAACTTTTACAGAATAGGGTGGAAGTGTAAAGTAAATTTCTCAATTTCTTGCAATAAAACGCACTGTCCCGGGCCGCCCCGCGAGTCATGGAAATGAAAGTGCAAGGGGGACAGTATGATTGAATAATAATCCACGGATGAACACGAATACTGTTGAATTGCTTTATATATCTTGCTGAGGTCACAAGGTACATGGAGAAAAATTATTGAATACGCGCGCACATGCATTACTCAGTGCATCATTAGTGTCCATAAGCGGAACCTCTATACTCCTCGGTGTTATACCGGAGAATGGAGGGATAAAGATAAAATTCCATTATTGTGAAGAATTTATCCTTGATAAAATTCATCCGGACAATAAATGCTGTTTATCCTGACAACCGGAAAGGACGCCATTTACAAATGCTGAAACTGCCTGGCACAATAAACGTTATATCTATCGTCCTGATTCTCGCAGCAGCCGCTCAATGCGCATCCTGCTCTGCCGGGTTCGACAACTCGCGCATCCGCAGCCTTGACATCGAGGCCCGGCGTTACTTTGATGAAGGAGTCCGCCTCTCCGGGGAGAACAGGACAGATGAAGCGATCCAATCCTATACACGATCTATTGAAATTAATCCCGGCGCGGCTGCATACACCAACCGGGCGTCCGAGTATAACCGGAAAGAGCGCTTCGACGAAGCGATTGCGGACGCTAACCGCGCGATTATGATGAACGATAGATACGCGGCGCCCTATTTCATACGGGGCAATTCATATTATCGGAAGGGAGACTATAACAGGGCCTTGAAAAATTATTCCCGGTCGATCATCCTTGACCCTGACCGGCCGGCGTATTATTTTAATCTCGCACAGACCTATACCCGCCTGGGGTTGGTGGACGAGGCGATCGATATGTACGGTAAGGCCGCAGAGAAAGACCCCGGATACATGGCCGCGCATTTTAACCGTGCATGCCTCTACGCCCAGAAGAAAGAGACGCAGAAGGCGCTCGAAAGCCTCAAGCGTGCCGAAGACGCCGGTTTATGCAATCCGGCGCTTTTAAAAGAGGAAAAGTCTTTCGATGCGATGCGGAATACGGCAGGTTTCGAATCGATCGTTGCCCGGCTCGAAAAAAGGTTCAGAAGCGGTCGGGGATGCGAGCGCCTGCCTGTAATAAAGTCCGAGCCGTGAAGGGTGGTCACCCGGCTTCACGCTTGCGGAAAAAATCAAAGATCTTCAGCGCTGTTTTGGCGCCGATTCCGGCGACGTCCTCCATTTCTTCTTTAGAAGCCCTGCTTATGGCATCAATCGATTTAAAACGATCGAGCAGCAGGCGTTTCGTTTTTTCTGAAAGCGGGATCTCGTCAAGCACCGATCGGGTGGTTTTTTTATCACGGAGCATCCGATGGTACGAGACAGCAAAGCGATGGGCCTCGTCCCGTATATTCTGGATCAGCTTGAGGCCCGGGGATGAGGAAGGCAGGCGGAGAGGCTCCTGCCCGGGATCGGTATACAGCTCCTCGAAGCGCTTGGCTATGGATATAATCTTCAGCGAGGGAGTGAAATTGCGCGCAGCTTCAAGGGCGCGGGTGAGCTGGGTCGGCCCCCCGTCTATAATCATGAGATCGGGCAGGTCCATCCTTTCGTTGACAAGATACTGGACGCGGCGGGCCACGGCCTCGTGGATCATGCCGGGGTCATCGGCCGACTCGTACCCGCGTATACGATATCGGCGGTATCCTTTTTTATCCGGTCTCCCGTCGCGGAACGATACCATCGAGGCAACGGAATCGGAGCCCTGAAGGTTCGATACGTCGAAACATTCCATACGGCGGGGCGGGGCGTCCAGCCCCAGGCGCTCCTGCAGCTCCTCCAATCCTTTTACGGTGTCCCTGAATTCCCGCTCGGCGTAGCGTTCGGCGGCGATCACGTCTATGTTCTTGTGGATGAGCATGATGATGCCGCGGTCATCGGACGTCTCCGGCGCGGAAATCGTCACGGGCCGCTTCGCGCGGCCGGTGAGAAAGTCCTGTATGATGGCCCGGTCGGGGACCTGCTGCTCGGTTATGATGCGGGCGGGGATATCGGCGGTCTCGTAGTAGCCGATGATGAACGACCTGACGATCTCATCCGGATCGGCATACTCGGCATTATCGTAAATAGAAATCTTCCTCCCGAGGAGAGCCCCGCTCCTGAACTCGAACAGGACGATGATACCCTCGTTTCCGAACTTAGAAACGCCGATGTAGTCCTGGTCCCTGCCGATCGGCACGTCGACCTTCTGGGTTTCCGAGATTTTCTGGATATCGAAGATCATGTCGCGAATTTCCGAGGCTTTTTCGTACTCCCGTGCTTCGGAAAAGCGCTTCATCATGCCTTGCAGGTCTTGTACGACCGGCTCGATCGATCCCTCCAGGAACCGCACCGCGTTGTCAATGATGGCGCGGTATTCTTCACGGGAAATGGTGCCAAGGCACACGCCGCTGCATTTGTTGATCTGGAAATTCATGCAGGGACGCTCGTTGCTTTTCAGGGGGAGGTCCCGCGTGCATATCTTCAGCTTGAAAATGTTGTTTATGAGCGCGACCGTTCCCCTGGCGGCGCGGGCGTCGGTATAGGGACCGAAATAACGCGTGCCGTTTTTTCTGATCGTACGCGTATAGATGACGCGCGGATACTCCTCGTCGAGGGTGACGGCTATGTAGGGGTACCGCTTGTCATCTTTCTTCTGGATGTTGAATTTCGGGCGATGCTTCTTGATGAGGCTGCTTTCCAGGATCAACGCCTCGATCTCCGAGTCGGTGACGATGAATTCCATATCGCGGATGATCTTCACCAGGACCCTGGTCTTGATGTCATGGTCCCTTTTCTGGAAATAGGAGGAGACCCTTTTTTTGAGTGAGCCGGCCTTGCCGATGTAGATGATCCCTCCAGCATCATCTTTCATGAGGTACACGCCCGGCTCGTCGGGCAGGCCGGAGAGGATCCGTTTGATATGGTCGTTCTCAGGCATCCGGGCCCATCAACCTCTTGATTTTTTCAATATACTGGGATGTAACATCGAATACCGGATTGAGACGCCGGGCCTCCTCGAACATGCGTATGGCTTTTTCGTAATCGCGCTTCTTTGCATGGGCCACTCCGAGGTTGAACCAGCTGCCGAAACCCTGCGGTTTTACGATGGTGAGCGTCCTGAATATGGCGATGGCGTCATCGAGCTCGTTGTTTTTCAGCAAGGCAACGGCTGCGGTGAACAGGGCGCTTGTCTCATCGGCAGGCGTCTCTGCACCGGACCCGGCATCCGGGGCGGCAGGGGCGGGTTTTTCCTCGGGCACGGTAACAGCTGCTGCTGCCGGCGCAGGGGCGGATTCCGGCCCGGCGACAGGCCTGGCGGAGAGGTCCTTCATCTCCTCGATGAGCGTGTTAAAGGACTGTGCGAGCTGGTCCAGGTCGTCGTCGCCGGTCTGTTTGAGCGAAACATTCAGGTCGCCGCCGGCCGCTTTTTCCATGAATTGCGACAGGTTGCCGAGCAGCAGGGAATAATTCTGTAAAAATATCAGTGTCAGAAGGATTACGGCCAGGACGAGAATGGCAGTGATAGCGATGATCGTTATTCTCGTGTCGCGCGTTTCTGCCGTATAATTCTCAAGCGTGTCCCTGGTGGTGGATGCTGACATCATGAGCTGCAGAACTGCCTTTTTATTTCCGAGAGCGCAGGGGTAATACACGTTCTGCCAGCAATACCCTCCCAGTGAATAGATCGCCGGGTCGACAGTGCCGTGCAGCAGGCCTTTTTTCAGATAGTTGGTCTCTTTCTCTTCCCGTACTACCGCAGAGCGTTCCAGCCCGGGCCTGAAATCATCATGGAAAAGGAGGGACTCGGCTAAACGGAAATAGTTCTCGTCAGACGTTTTTGTGAAGATAAAAGCTGCAACGAGTTTGCCGGTATTCCGGTTATAGGCCCTGAGCTCATTGGTAATGCCTGTTATCGTGGGATTTCCGGCTGATTGGACCCGTGAAACGATCAGCTCTGTCCGCTCCAGCATTATATCGCGCGAGTTGGACTCAAGGGTTTCCTTCAGGGTTGCAGCGTTCAGGTGCATTATTATATAGAAGGAGATCGCTACGGAAAGTATAAGGGAGGAATATATGACAGAGAGGGCGATGACAAATCGTCTCGAAATAACAGATTTTTTCCGCGGGTCAGAAAGGCCTGAAAGTATATTTCTGAAACGTTGAATGATATTCATGTAGTATTTGACCCTCCGGGTATTATGGCATACAGCGTATCGTGATTCCGGGACCTCCGGCCGATACATCGACAGGGACGTGATCCCGGACATGATTGTCAATAAAGCTGGTATCTATTTCAATAAATCAATGAAAAAACGAATCGGTTTAACGGGATAGATGGTAAAAGAAAAAATAATTGCAAAATGCAAGAAATATTCTTGCCAATTTTCAATATGCCGGGATGATATCATCATGAAGAAATCGCTATTGTCAGCAATGGATAAAAACCAGATTGAAGAGCTCCTCTACCATGCCCTGAGGACTATTTATCTTTTCGAGCGGACCGAGATCGAATTATTCGGCCTGGACTACCAGCAGATGTATCTTCTTAAATATCTCAAGCGATCCGATCCCCTTCGCGTGAGCGAAACAGCAGAAAAATTGAGAATCCAGGTATTTGCGGCGACACGCCTGATCGATCAGCTTGAAAAAAAGAAATTGATAACCAGAACCAGGGACGTGAAGGACAGGAGAAACATTTACATCCGCCTGTCAGCACAGGGGGAGGACATGGTCGCGCGGATCGAGGTGCACACCATAGAGATGATACTTGCCCGTTTGAGCGGGTATACTGACGAACAGCTCGGAATCATGCTGGATCTGATAAGGAATATTGATGTGATTCTTGGTGTCGCGAACGGGCTGCCCGGTTCGACCGTGGCGCGGTGATACCGGGAGCGGTTGCGGCAGGGTGCGGTTCCACACGGCATTTACTGCCGCGGTATTACCGGGAAGAATTATTGATCAAGGAGTTGAACATGACCAGTATCTACAAGGGATATATGGGTAAAATGCTGGATGTCAACCTGACTACAGGAAAGGTCGGTGAGTATCAGGTGAGCGATACCGATCGGGAGCTTTTCCTGGGAGGCCGTTACCTGAGCACGAAGATCCTGTGGGACGAGCTTAAGCCCGGGGTCGATCCGCTTTCTGACGAGAATATACTGGTCGTCATGACATCACCGCTGACCGGGACCGGCGGACCCTGTACCAGCAGGTACGACATCTCCGCAAAAAGCCCGCAGACCGGCGCGATCGGACATTCAAACAGCGGCGGAAATTTCGGCATGAATCTCAAGCGTGCCGGGTGGGACGGGATGGTCGTACGCGGGAAGGCGGACAGCCCCGTATATCTGGAAATCGAGGACGACACTGTATCAATAAAAAAGGCCGGAAAAATCTGGGGGATGGACACCCAGGAGGCGCAGAAAGCCATGCTGGGGACCGGGAAGGGCGGCTCCATGGCCATCGGCCCGGCCGGCGAAAACCTCGTCAAGTTTGCTGCGGTCGTTTCCCAGGAGCGCTGTCACGGACGGACCGGCATGGGCGCGGTGATGGGATCGAAGAACCTGAAGGGAATGATCGCGCGCGGGACGAAATCCGTTCCCATCAACGATCCGGAGAACTACAAGATAACTGTGAAAAAGTGGATAAAGCTCCTTCAGGGCCACCCTGCCACGGGCGTTATGGCGCCACGCCTGGGCACGGCATTTTCTCTCATGCCGCTGTCGGTGAGGAACACGCTGCCAACGAAAAACTTCAGCGCGGGGACCTATGACAAGGCATATAACATCAGCGGTGAGATGCTCGCCGAGAAGCACCTTGTGAAAAACTTCGGTTGCATTTCCTGCCCGATCCGGTGCGGGCGCGTAGTAAATATCAACGGGCATGAGGTAAAGGGACCGGAATACGAGATCATGTGCCTGATGGGCTCGAACCTCCTTATCGATGACCTGGAGGCGATCATACACTGGAACTACGAGATCGACCTCCTGGGAATGGACACGATCAGCACCGGGACCATCCTCGGGTTTGCGGCGGAGCTCAATGAGAAGGGCATCTGGAAAAACGGCATAGCGTTCGGGGATAAAAAAGCGATGTCGAAGGCGATTCAGGACATCGCCTACCGCAGGGGGATCGGCAACGATCTCGCGGAGGGCGTGCGTTTCCTCTCAAAGAAATACGGAGGAGAGGATTTCGCCCCGCACGTCAAGGGCCTGGAGTTTCCCGCGTACGAGCCGCGGGGAACCGTATCCCAGGCGCTCGGGTATGCCACCGCCACGCGCGGGGCCTGCCATCTTGATGCGGGCTACGAGGTCTACATGGAGGTGACCGGCCCCATTACCATGGACCAGCACAAGTACCGCGGCAAGCCGCCGTGGACCGTGCTCACGCAGAACCTCATGGCCGTCATAAGCGCGGGCGGGAATTGCCTCTTCACGGGGTGGACCTTCGTCCCCAAACCGGCTTACAAGGTCCCGGGCAAGCCGCTGCTCTCGAAAATTGTTACAGCGGTAATGAGTAATGTCGGCTGGCTCATCGCAGCCACGGTCAAAACACCCCCATGGCTGTTAAAGATACATGTTCCGTTCCTTCTCCCTCATTCAAAGGCCCTGAAGGAAGCTACCGGAATGAAAATGGATTTTGGAATATGGTCGAGGATCGGGGAGCGCGGGTACAATATGGAGAAGCTGTTCAACCTCCGCGAGGGGATCAACAAGGAGCACGACAAGCTGGCACGAAGGTTCACTGACGAGCCGCTCATTCCAGGGAAGCCGAAAACCGTTGTCAGGATGGACAAAATGCTCCCGAAGTATTACAGGCTCAGGGGCTGGGATAAGAACGGCATCCCCAAAAAGAAAACACTCAAGAAGCTGAAGCTGGATTTTATCGATATAACGCAAATAACGAAGTAAATGAAACAATGAAGGCGGGGCTGGAAGGCCCCGCCCGCGTGGATAATAATTATTCCTTTACGTATTACGCAGCGTACATGTCCACGTGTTTGACCTGCTTGAGCGGAATCTGCTTTTCGCCGTTGTCGATGTCGAATGTAACGATCATGTCTCCTATCAGGGAACGGTTCTTGTAGAGCTCGATTTCGTTGCCGTCCTCCAGAACCAGTATAATGTCAAGTCCCTTGATATCAAGATACTTCGTCAGCAGTTGTTTGAAATTCTTTTTCTTTCCTTTTTTGTGTGCCATAGTATCCCCTCAAGAAGATTGGATTTTTCGGATTAATTAATTTTTATGTCCCATCTTTAATATCGGTTTTATGTCGGATAACTTGATTAATTTTTATATATAATGCAAGAAAAATGTAAGTTCAAATTAATCGGAAATTGCATGTGGGCCGAATCTGGATTATGAAAAAGAAGTATTGTCTATTCTTCAAAACCGATTCGCCAAACCGCGGTACCTGCTAAACCATATCTGTCGGCAATGCTCTTCAACAGCGTGAGGGTATGGCGGTCGGATAGATAGGTGATGCATGAATTCCCGGATTTGAAGAAAAGTGTGCCGGAAGGATCTCTCCTGGCGTTGCGTTGTGCGGCCTGTTTGGCGCCTTTTCGTGATGAAAGGGCAGTGGCTCTTTCTCCGCACCAGCGGTACCCATATGCCGGCATCCCGAGCAAGAGCCTGCCAGGCTTGATGTACGAGAGGGCGTACGCAATGTTATTCTCCGCCCATGTGACGTCAGTGACCGGACCGGGGCCTGTATGAGAGCCATGGAGATCATAGCACATCAGGACAACGGCATCGACCAGCGGCGATAGTACCGACAGGTCATGAAAACCGCTCCATTTTGCGGGAAACCCGATACTCGGGAAAACGGCCATGGTTATGCTGCCCCTGTATTCTTTCCTGAGGTCGCCGAGAAAAAGACCAAGCCGCTTTGCGTATTCCGGACGCAGGTACTCGAAATCGAGATGGATGCCGGGGAACCCGTTGTTTACTGCGAGAACAGCGATGGCCCGGGCCGCTCTCTTCCGCGCTTGTTCGTCGGAAAGAATGCGGCTACCCGCACCTGTCGAGACAAAAGATATAACAGGGTAAAGGGTGACACCTTTTTTCCCGGCAATCACTTTGATTGTATGGAGGAACTGGCCCGGAGGTGCGGTCATGCGTCCGTTCTCTCCCAGCTTAAATCCTGTGATGCAAATCACTGAAAACCTTATCGTGATGCTTTGCAGATAAGCTTCGGACAGGTTGTCTGTATGGACCAGGTAGCCCCATGTGGCAGCTTTATTGGCCCTGGAATGCGAGTTATCCGGGAAAAGAATAAGAAGAAATATCAATAATTGACAAAATAGTTGCTTCATGATATAATAGCCCGGGTATTAATGATGTGTGTAATTGTATGCCAGAGCGGCATATCGTACAATAATTTTTTGACATAAGGGCATTTTAGTATTAAATTATTGAACAAAGAATAAGATAATGAATATAGTAAATACAGTCAGGGAACGGATCGTGAAAAGGCATGCAATAGTACTCGGGGTCCTTATAGCCATATCAGCGCTCGCCGGATTCAATTCATGCGGCAGTGTGGATGATGTAGATGAACAGTCGCCCGTCCTTATCGTCCATATCGTGCCCAATGCAGGGATAACTATCAGCGATACAGAGAAGGTCTATCTTGTCTTCTATTCCGACAGCACATGGCTAAGCCCCTGGCTCCAATTCGGTGGGAATACTCAGACCTTGATCAATCCTAATGTCGGTACATTCTCCGCATACGTGGCAGCGTTCTGGGACGCGGACGGCGACGGAATACTGGATGCTGGCGAGCCCTGCACCGGATATCCAAATGCCGAGCATTCTGCCGCGCAGGAAATGACTGAATTGACGTTCCTTCCGCTCGAATGGAAGGAGATCACGATAACGCTGGATCCTGCAATTACCTATTGAACAGGACCAGTGCACCGGAGCCGTCATGATACAGAAAAAAGCCATTATTTTTGCAATCACCGTGGTTGTTGCGGCTGCCGTTTTTGCGACACCGGGATGCGATTCGACAGAGGCGAAGAACCCGCAGTTGATACTTAACGTCAAGCTTGATGAAGTCCTCTATCCCGTGAGCAGCGCGAACAGGATCTATGCCGTGTTTTATATCGCGAACGACTGGGCAACGCCCTGGATGACGCTGAACTTTCCCATGAGCACGGTCATAACCCCGGAGCTCAACATTGGCGATTATCCGCTCTTTTTCGAGGTATGGTATGATGTGGACGGCGACGGACTGCCGACTGCCGGCGTTGATTTCTACCAGGGCTGGCTGGGTAAAATCGACCGCACCAGCGACACCCTCGATCCGCTGCCCGTGGCGGAGACTGAAGTAATGATGCTGAATTTTGACCTGGATAATCACGGCACGTTCTAACAAAGAAAATAAAAACTCCTTCCGCTGAGTTTTTATATATTGAAAAACACTTGCCAAATTACCCCCCGGCTTTTTCCATCATCTGGACCTGATATCAGTGTTGAGGATAAATGAAGCAGATGGCCGAGCTCAACGGAAAACAAAGACGCAAACTCAAGTCCCTTGCCCACCACCTTAAACCGGTGGTATACATCGGGAAGAACGGCATAACCGACGGCCTGATGGCTGCCGTCGAGCAGGCCCTTGATGACCATGAACTGATAAAAATAAAGTTCATAGATTTCAAGGATGCGAAGCGTGCTTTTCTCGAGAAAATTGCTGCCGAGACAGGCGGGGAAATACTCAACCTTATAGGTAACATTGCCATTGTCTTCAGGCAGTCCCGCGATGAAGCGAAGAGGAAAATTGAACTTTAGTATTGCACATTATTCTTGACAATTAACGGCAGAATATACTAATGCATCATAAACATCACGGGCGGTCCCGGTCGGCCAGGGCCCGCGCAATGCATCAAGGAGGTCGGCGGTGAAAAAATTTAACGTGGTCATACTCGGCGCCACCGGCGCAGTGGGTATCGAATTCAGGAAGATATTACTGGAACGGAAGTTCCCGATAGATAACATACGTTTTCTCGGGCTCTCGACGGTCGGTAAGGAGTTTGATTTCGGAGGCCGGAAGGTCAAGGTGGAGCCGGTAGCGGACGGCTGCTTCAAGGGCTTCGACATAGGTCTGTTCTCCGCCGGCGGCGATATCAGCAAGAAGGTGGCCAGGCGCGCGGCCGAAGAAGGGTGTGTCGTTGTGGACAACAGCTCGGCGTGGCGCATGGATCCAGGCGTGCCGCTTGTCGTGCCGGAGGTCAACCCGGACGATGTTGACTGGCACAAGGGCATCATAGCAAACCCGAACTGCTCGACCATACAGATGGTCGTGGCGCTGAAGCCCATACATGATGCTGCTCGTATCAAGCGGATTGTGGTCAGCACATACCAGGCGGTTTCAGGGACCGGTCTCAAGGCCATAGAGGAATGCATGATTCAAATGAAAGACATCGTCAACGAGAGGCCCATATCGCAGCGCAAAGTATATCCTCACCAGATAGCATTTAACGCGCTGCCGCAGATTGACGTATTTCTCGATAACGGTTATACAAAGGAAGAGATGAAAATGGTCAACGAGACCAAAAAGATCATGGGAGATGATTCCATCCGGATCACCGCGACCACGGTGCGGGTACCGGTGCTCTACGGTCATTCGGAATCGGTCAATATCGAGACGGAAAAGAAGATAACCCCGGACGAGGTCAGGGAGTTATTGAAAAAGGCTCCGGGCGTAACGGTGATAGATAATCCGGCGAAGGGCGAGTACCCCATGGCCATTAACGCGGCAGGGAAAGATGACACCTTCGTGGGCCGTATCCGCGCGGATGAATCGATACCGAACGGCATCAACATGTGGGTTGTCTCGGATAACATACGAAAGGGGGCTGCGCTCAACGCGGTCCAGATTGCGGAGCTCATGATTCAAAAAGGGCTCATTAAATAGCAGGCATACCATGCAAGGTTGAGCAGAAAAGCCCTTCCCGTGATTTCGGGGGGGCTTTTTTTTATGGGATAAGTATCCCGGCGGTTGAGGAAGCTCGATAATCAGGCAAAATCAGGTTATTACGGGCAGTTACGCGATTATTTCTGCCTTTTTAGCCTTCATTTGCTAATTTATTTTGCCATTTTATACGAAAATGATATTAGTTGAATTAATGGCTCACGTGCGCCGGCAATTCAGCAAAGGGAAATGCGGGACAATGCGGAGTAACATCAAGCGGTATCGCCTACACGAATATATATGAAGAAGATTATTTTATACTTTGATCCCACGGTCAACAAGATACTGACCGAAAATATTACCGAAGAGGGCGAAAAGAAGCTCGTACTTTCCTCTCCGAAGAATTTCGTTTATGCATCCGAAATAGTAGCACGGGTTGTCACGGTTGACACCGAAGAGCAGATACCCACGCGGCTGGACCCCGGGAACGATTATTACAATATCATCGATTTCCAGACGATCAAGGCGGACACCGGCATCTACTTTGACGAACAGAACCAGTGCTACAAGTCCTCGGCATATGGGTTCGTGGTTTTTGACGGTCAGAAGATCAGATGGCTGTCTCCCCTGACGATTAGC
>ERZ795059.2928-NODE-2928-length-17042-cov-10.673162_pt1 | contig 17042 bp, 9 predicted proteins | sample MGYA00375143_ERZ795059 | MGnify/ENA primary metagenome ERZ795059 (study PRJEB30188, sample SAMN05720168) | activated sludge metagenome | isolation source: Anaerobic digester | place: USA | collected 2015-01-07 ... | reverse complement strand
TTGGATGGTGTGACTGGAGTTCAGACGTGTGCTCTTCCGATCTCACCGTCCGGACGGATCGCCGAAGATGAAGTATGCGGGATCCGCGCCCACAGGGCCGTTGCCTGCGTCGGTGGATTTTCCGCTGTACCGGCACAAGGAGCCCAAAAAGTTCAAGATTATCTGCATGGGGGACACCCAGGTGCGCAATCAGGAAGAATGTGATTTTTTGGCACATGACATGGTTGAGGAACTCCAAGGCACGGATGCGGCGTTCGGGGTTACCTTGGGCGATGTGGTGTTTAATGATTTGACGGTGTTTGGGCCGATGGCGCGCAGCATTGGCGGGATCGGGGTTCCATGGCGGCATGTAATCGGAAATCATGATCACAATCATGACGCCCCCACAGAAGGGACAACGGAAGACAGTTATGAGGCGTATTTTGGCCCTGCTACGTACGCCTTCAATTATGGCCCGGTTCATTTCATTGCGCTGGATGACATCTGGCACAACGCATTGAAGGAAGAGTATCACGCGGAATTGGGCGCGGAAAAACTGGCATTCATCAAGAATGATCTTGCGCATTTGGACAAAGGCCAATTGGTGGTGCTGATGATGCATATCCCGATCATGGAGATTAAAGACCGCAGAACGCTCTTCGATCTCCTGAAGGAGTTTCCGCATACGTTCTCGCTGTCCGCGCACACGCATAATCAGTGGCAAGCCTTTTTAGGTCCGGAATCGGGCTGGAAGCAAAAGGAGGCGCATCATCATTTTAATCATGGCACAGCGTGCGGTTGTTGGTGGGGAGGCTTTTTTGATGAGGTAAGCATTCCGCACGCCACCATGATGGATGGGGTCCCAAACGGGTATTCCTTCATCACGTTCAACGGGTCTCACTATGAAGTGGATTACCGCGCGGCGCGGCGCTGTCCTTCGTATCAGATGAACATTTTCACGCCGGAAGTGATCAAGGCGGCGGATGCGCCCAAAACCGAAGTTATCGTCAACGTATTTGCGGGGTCTTCCCGCTCCACGGTGGAGATGCGTGTTGAAGACGGCAAGTGGACGCCCATGACTCAATTCAAGGGATTGGATCCGTATTATCGTCAATTGCATGACCGGCAGGGACTGTTTGTTAAACTAATGGCGGAACGGGACAAGGTCCAAAACGTGGACAATGCCTATCTCGGAAAACTGCAGCGTGAATTTGGACCCATCCTGCGCGGGCTGTCCAAACCGGACGAAACCGGGCATCTTTGGAAACAAACATTACCCGCGGAACTCACACCGGGTATGCACAAGATCGAAGTGCGTACGAAGGACATGTTCGGCCACGAGTATACGGCCAATCGCATACTCCGCGTGGAATAACGTTGCCTTTTTAGCTTGTTCTTGACCTGCTCTAACTGCGAGGCTGGGAGGGCGAGGCTCCGGCCGAGCCGTTAAATAAGATCGTGATTTTCGTATCATATGAAAGTGGGGGTGTTTTGTCTTACGGCTCGGCCGGAGCCTCGCCCTCCCATAGCATAAATTCTTTCTTTACCAGAGTCTTTTGTTGCGCTGAGGGGATGTTTCTGCCACGATATCTCTTTATAAACCTATTACCCTACAGGAGAATCAGGCATGAGTATGCAATCCGGCATGTCGCGCAGAGGCTTCATTCAGGCGGGGGCGGCCTTAAGCGCGGCGTTGGCAATGAACGTCCATGGCGCGCAAGAAACGCCACCGGTAAAAACGGTCCGTGTGGGCATGGTGGGCGTCGGCTCGCGGGGAACCTTTCTCACCAATACGCTGCTGCAACTCCCCGGCGTGGAGATTCCGGCCGTTTGCGACATTAACCCGGACCACGCAGCGCGCGCGAAAGACATAGTAGAGAAAGCCATGGGGAAAGCGCCGGAGTTGTACACGCAGGGCGAACGCGATTGGGAACGGCTGGTGGCGCGGGATGATCTTGATGCCGTGATTACCGCCACGCCATGGCAATGGCACACGCCGGTCATGGTGGCGGCCATGAAAGCGGGGAAGTATGGCGGCACGGAAGTTCCCGCCGCACTTACCGTGGAAGAATGCTGGGACTTGGTGCGGACGTCGGAAGAAACCGGCAAACCCTGCATGATGCTGGAGAACGTTTGTTACTTTGAGAATGCACTCGCAATTTTACGCATGGTGCGCGAAGGGGTGTTTGGCGAACTTATTCATGCCGAGGCGGGATATCAGCACGACGGGCGGTTTGTCATGATTAGCGGCAAGGGCGATCTGCTCTGGCGCGGCGAGCACGCCATCAAGAGCAACGGCAACCTGTATCCCACGCATCCCATCGGGCCGGTGGCTCAATGGATGAACATCAACCGGGGTGACCGCTTCACCCGGCTGGTAAGTATGAGCGCAAAATCGCGCGGCCTGAATTACTACGCGGCGAAAAAATTTGGTCCGGATCATCCGCTTGCCAAGCAGCGCTTCGCTCTGGGCGATCTCAATACTACCTTGCTTGAAACGGAAAATGGGTGCACGGTGACCTTGTATTTCGACCTTGGCACGCCGCGCCCCTACGATCTTATTTTCCGGCTCCAGGGCACCAGAGGCATCTGCATGGGCGCCTGGGACAAGATCTATCTTGAGGATGTCTCGCCCCAAAAGGAGCAGTGGGAACCCTTCGCCCCCTACATGCAGAAATACATGCACCCCATCTGGAAAGACCTCAACGCCGGATCCATTCAATCGGGGCACGGAGGCGGTGACTACATCACAGTCCATCAATTCATCCAGGCAGTCCGCAACAACACGCAAACGCCGCAGGATGTATACGACGCGGCGGCGTGGAGCGTCATTGTGCCGCTCTCGATCCAGTCCGCCACCGCCCATGGGGATCCCATGGAGTTCCCGGATTTTACGGCGGGGAAGTGGAAGACCAATCCGCCTATCGAGATCAAAGGCGTATCAGTGTGAAGCAGGTTGGTTCCGGATCTGAAGCGCTTGTTTAAGCAATGGAGGATAGGGTGACGGCGCCCACGGAAGGGTGAGGCGCGGCAGTTCTTCCTGCCAATGTGGTGAAAGGAACAAGGTGGGCCAGAGGGGAAAAGCATCCGCGGTTTTCACCCGATAAATCCCGCGCAACAGCCTGCGCTGTGTCTGGGGAATAGTCACCCCGAGGAAATGCCGGCGGATGCTGGCGGGTTGCATGCGTTCGTATACGGGGAAAAACACCCGGGTGACGGAATCCGCGCCCCCACCCTCGACACGCACGGGCATGGTGAAGGAAAAATCCTTGAAGGCGGATACCGCATCATAGCGCAGACCCAGTTCAACTTTTTGGGGCGGCCCGGCGAATTCCGCCACGAGATACTCGGCGGCGGCTCCTGCTTTTACCGCATCGGCAGAGAGATTCTCGAATAACGTATCACAGTGCAAAAAGATCTGATTTTCCTTATTAAGCGCTTCCTCGCGGACTGGCACTGGTTCGCGTTCCGCATTGACCAATGCACCGATATATCCGCGCACCGCACCCTCCTGGTAAACATGCGCCACCAGGATGGGTATGCTCACACAAAGCAATGTTAGCGTTGCAAATGCCAATGCCCGGATAGGGGGATTAAACCAATGCCGTGAAGTCAGCGCGTTTTTCAGTTGTTCGCGGCCCGATGATTTCATCAGCATCCACATCAGGATGAGAAATTGGGAAATCAGGAAACCCAGGCACCACCAGGGGATCAAACTGAGGTGGAAGCAGTGACGGGGCATGAATTGGAGCGAGGGGTAGCCCCCCAGATAGAGCAAGGCGCCTAATGCGAACAATCCCCAGGAGAAGCGATGGGCGGTCAGCAGCAGAATGGCGGCAAAGGCGAAATACCGGCCGTAATCACACACCAGTTTTATGGGCCAGGCCAGCCTCTTGGCGCATTGATCCATAGAGCGGTTGCTTTTGTATTCCTCTTGAATGGTTGCCGGAGAACTCTCGACGGTGCGCAACAGCGCGCCACACGCGCGAAGCAAAACATCGCTTGGAAAAAGCGTTGCATAGGTTCGCAGGTATTTTTCGCCGGCATCGAAATAGGCCGGTTGAAACCATGGAACCTCAGCCTTGGGATCATAGGTGCGCCGGTAGAAACTCGAGGAGGTCTCAAAGATGTAATGATCATTAAATCGGTAGAGCATCCGGTAATAGCTTGGCCGCAGGCCCATATCTTCGTCAAAGCGCCAATACAGCCCCCCGCCGATGTTATGCGAGGCCATCGTGCCATGCGTGCGCATGATATCGATGGACGGCTTTCCGGTAATAAGCAGCGCCACGGCAAACAGCGCCGCCGCGGCAGGTCCCAAGGCAAACCGCCGCTTCCATGTTCCGCCAAGAAAGAACAGTAGCGTGACAAGGGCCGGCAGGATACAGATTGTCATATCCAATCGAAATCCCAACCCCAAGCCAATCCATGCGCCAATTGCGGCGGCCACCGCCAGAACGCGATACGCTGTTCGGGGTTCCCGCGCAAGATATCCGCAGGCCAGGATCATGGCGAGGATAAAAGGCGCTTTGCTGTAGTCCCGCAGATCCGGGATCATCTGCAGGTGGGCCGGGCTGAGCATGAACAGCAGAGCGGCTAGAAACGCGATGGGGCGCGGCATCGCCAGCAGGCACACACCAAAAGCCAGCATCACCGACAGGGCGAACATGAGCGCATGCAACGGGATCAACGCCTTCCAGGAATATCCGAAAAACCGCCAGCATAGCGCCACGGAGTAGATCAGATTGGGGTGATCCCGTTGAAACCAGTGCAGCGGACCACCGGTGAGGTTAGCCCGTTCCCCTTCCGGTTCCCAAGTGGGACTTTTTCCAGCGAGGAAGTTGGCAAGTTTGGGCGTTCGGGAAAGATTTGGGTTAACCATTCCAAATCCCTCCACAATCATCACGGACGGTGCAAACCAGTTCGACCCAAAATGGGATTGATACTCGACCGTTAATAAATAATTTAGTGCGGTTCCAAATGCGATTAGGAAGACCAATCCCCCGAAAACCAAATGTAACAACGATGGGCGGGCAAACAGGCGGGAGAAATGCGAAGCCTTTGTCCCGGCATGTTCCCCGGATTTATTTTCCTTTTCCGGCAGAGCATCCCCGTCTTGTTTACATGCGGATGCTCCGTTCATGCTCCGTCTCCCGATTCCCCGTACAACATCAGCCTAAAGTATACACGGTTTTATAGGTTACTTCATGTGCAGCGGCATTTTCCGGGATCACAATCGCGCTTTCTGCCAGTGGAAGTGTTTTATTTCCGGAGGCCGGCGTGGAGTTCCTGGAGGGAGCGGATTTCCATGCCGCCCTTGCGCAGGGCATAAATGGCCTGCAAGCCGGCGCGTGCCGCGGCGAGCGTGGTCATGATGGGTAGTCCGCGTTCGATGGCGGTCCGGCGGATGGCCCGTTCATCGGCTTTGGAGATGCCGCCGAGCGGGGTATTGATGATCCAGTTCACCTCGCCGTTGATCATGCGGTCCACGATATGCGGGCGACCCTCGCCCACTTTATACACTTCCTGTACTTCGATGCCTTGAGCACGGAGAAGGGCGGCGGTTCCGTGTGTGGCCATAATCTTGAATCCCAGATCAGCAAGTTCCTTTCCAAGTGTGCCGAAGTTTTTCTTGTCCCGGTTGTTCAGGCTGAGAAAAACCGTTCCATTGAGGGGCACGCTATTCCCTGCGGCGATTTGGCTTTTGGCAAACGCGAGACCCATGCTGTGGTTGATGCCCATGACCTCGCCGGTGGAACGCATTTCAGGTCCGAGCAGAATATCCACGCCCGGGAACTTAATGAACGGAAGCACCACTTCCTTTGCGGAAGTATAGTTCGGCATCGGATCTTCCGTGAGTCCGAGTTCCGCCAATTTTTTCCCGGCCATTACGCGCGCCGCCAGTTTCGCCAGAGGCTTGCCAATGGCCTTGCTGACAAAGGGTACCGTTCGGGAAGCGCGCGGATTCACTTCGAGCAGATAAATATCGTGGTCGCGCACGGCATATTGAATGTTCATAAGGCCGACCACATTCAGTTCACGAGCAAGGGCGCGGGTCTGCTGCTTGATTCGCTCAATAATATCTTGCGGGAGATCATAGGGCGGCAGAATACAGGCGCTGTCGCCGGAATGCACGCCTGCTTCCTCGATATGCTGCATGATGCCCGCCACTACGACCGTTTCACCGTCGGCAATGGCATCCACGTCTATTTCAATGGCATTTTCGAGAAATTTGTCGATCAGAATGGGGTGTTCCGGGGACGCTTCCACCGCGAAGCGCATATAGCGTTCAAGCGCCTCGCGATCATATACAATTTCCATGGCCCGCCCGCCCAGCACGAATGAGGGCCGCACCACCACGGGATACCCGATGCGTTCCGCAATCATTGCCGCTTCTTCGAACGAGCTGGCGGTATCATTGGCGGGCTGGAGCAGATCGAGCTTCTCCACGACGTCCCGGAAGCGTTTGCGGTCTTCCGCCCGGTCAATGCTGTCGGGGGAGGTGCCAATGATGGGTGCGCCTGCTGCTTCAAGTTGTTTCGCAAGATTCAGGGGCGTCTGCCCGCCGAACTGCACAATCACGCCCACCGGCTTCACTTCTTCCACGATGTTCATCACGTCTTCAAAGGTCACCGGCTCAAAGAACAACCGATCAGAAGTGTCGTAATCCGTAGAAACCGTTTCGGGATTGCAATTGACCATGATGGTCTCGAAACCGTCCTCTTTCAGCGCAAAAGCGGCATGCACACAGCAGTAATCGAATTCGATACCCTGACCAATGCGGTTGGGGCCGCCCCCCAGAATCACAATGCGTGGCTTGGCGGCGGGTTTCACTTCGTTTTCTTCCTCGTAGGAGGAATAATAATACGGGGTATAGGCCTCGAATTCCGACGCGCAGGTGTCCACGAGCCGGTAACAGGGCACGATACCGTGTTTTTTGCGCAGTGCGCGGATTTTCAGAGGCGGCAGGTTCCAGAAAAGGCCCAATTGGTGATCGCTAAAGCCAAATTGCTTGGCACGGCGCAATACAGCGGGATCATTCGGCTTGGAAGATTTCAGGACGGTCTCTTCAAGGACGATATCACGCATTTGCCGGAGGAACCAACGGTCGATTTTCGTAATTTCGAAAAGGTCATCCACTTCCGCGCCCAGACGCAACGCCTGTGCAATTTGCAGCACGCGATTGGGATTGGGAATATGGATTGCTTTGAGCAGGGCCTCTTTCTCTTCGTTTGACCAGGGATTGCCCGTGAGAGCCTTGTGCTTGCCGTCTCCGCCGAATCCGTGACGTCCGATTTCCAGGCCGCGAATGGCTTTCTGGAGGGACTCCTTAAAGGTCCGGCCGATACTCATGGTTTCGCCGACGCTTTTCATTTGCACGGTAAGCACAGGTTCCGAACCCGGAAATTTTTCAAAGGCCCAGCGCGGGACTTTCGTGACGACATAGTCAATCGTCGGCTCGAAGGAGGCGGGGGTCACCTTGGTAATGTCATTGGGGATTTCATCAAGGGTATAGCCGACGGCCAGCTTTGCGGCGATCTTGGCGATAGGGAATCCGGTGGCCTTCGAGGCAAGCGCGGAACTGCGTGACACGCGCGGGTTCATTTCAATCGCCACCATACGCCCGGTGTCGGGATGATTGGCGAACTGCACATTCGAGCCGCCCGTATCCACGCCGATCTCGCGCATGATCGCGATGGCGGCATCGCGCATGATCTGATATTCCTTGTCGCTCAACGTTTGCGCCGGGGCTACAGTAATGCTGTCACCCGTATGAACGCCCATCGGATCCATATTCTCAATCGAACAGATGATGACGACATTGTCTTTGAGGTCACGCATCACCTCCAGTTCGTATTCTTTCCATCCGATGAGGGATTCCTCAACCAGCACTTCGTGGACCGGGCTGCATTCCAGGCCGAATTGCACCGCCTTGCCGTATTCTTCTTTATTGAAAGAGACGCCGGCGCCGGACCCCCCTAAGGTAAATGCCGGGCGAATGACGGCGGCATAATTGATCTCCGCGCCAAACTCATGGGCTTCATCCAGGGAGTGGATAACCTTGCTTCGCGGCACGTCAAGCCCGCATCGCAGCATGGCTTCCTTGAACAGGCCGCGATCTTCCGCCTTCTTAATGGCGGGCAGTTTCGCGCCGATGAGTTCGCAACCGTAGCGATCCAGAATGCCTTGTTCCGCGAGCGCTACAGCCAGATTTAGCCCTGTTTGACCGCCAACGGTAGGCAATAAGGCGTCGGGCCGCTCACGGTCCAGGACACGTTCCAGAAATTCGACGGTAAGCGGTTCAATATAGACGCGGTCGGCGGTGTCTGGGTCGGTCATGATGGTGGCGGGATTGCTGTTGACCAGCACCACTTCATAGCCTTCTTCGCGCAGGGCTTTGCAGGCCTGCGTGCCGGAATAGTCAAATTCACAGGCCTGTCCGATGACAATCGGGCCGGAACCGATGAGCAGAATCTTTTTAATATCCGTCCGCTTCGGCATATGCCTCCTTCTTCCGGGACGAGGGCGTTGGACCAATCACCGGCTGATTTCCAGCACTTCAAAGGCGAGGTCGCCCGCCGGTGTTTTGGCGACCACCAGTTCTCCCACCGCTTTCCCCAACAATGCTTTGCCCACGGGAGATTGTACCGAAATCTTGCCGCTGGGTAAATCCGCTTCCACAGGGCTGACTAGTGTATAGAGCATTTCCTTGCTGGTTTTTTTATTCAAGACGCGGACTTGTGCGCCCAAATACACCTTGCTGGCGTCGATTTCCTGGTTATCCAAGAGCACCGCGCGGGTGATTTTGTCTTCCAGATCCTTAATCCGGGCATGCACCATGGCCTGTTCTTCCTTGGCCGAGTGGTATTCCGCGTTTTCGCTCAGATCGCCCAAGGACCGGGCATGCTCGATGGCCGATGCGACTACAAGCCGTCGTTTGTTCAAGGCTTCCAGGTCGGCCTTCATTTTCTCCAGGCCTTCCTGGGAGACATAGAGTTTTTTCATGACGTTCTTCCCAGGGTAACCGCCAACACAGAACAACGCGCCTGAACAGGCGCGCTGCAATATTTACAACACGTAGTATAGCAGATCCGGCACCCGTCTTTAAATGCCGGCCCCTGCAAACCAGATGGTATACGCCATTAGAAGTTGAGCGCCGTAATACAAGGGAAGGCCCAGCCAGCGATTCCAACCATCTGCTTTGATGAATCGGTCGCGCGCCACAAAGATATCGGAGCAGTAAAACATCACCGCACCCAGGGTCATGAACCATATACCGCCAAGGCCCACGGCTCCCGCGGAACAGGCCACCATGATCGAAATAACGGTAATATAGGCATAGACAGGCATCCGCATATCCCCCAAACCAGGATTCAACCAGCGGAGTACGATGGCGGCGGGGATACTCAACACCACCAGCGTGCCCAAAAGACAAACCGGATGCACGCCATGCACCAGAAAGGCCGCAACGAAGCCAAGATGCCCCAGGAAAAAAGCAATCAGTCCCAGCAGAAAAAGTGTTTGGTGACGAAAAATGAGCAATAGATCGCCCCACCAGGAGAAGAACAAAGCGATGAGAACTGCGATGCCATACCAGGAATTCAACGCCCCCGCGAGCACCGCCAGCGCCAAGAAGCCCGTGGAGGCCACCATCTTAAGAACACCGCTGAGGAATTCCTGTTTGGCGGCGGAGGCCACAAACATTAATCCAAGTGAGACAATTGTAACCAGTGCTGCAATAGCCATCGTTTCATTCCTCTCTTTGCCTGTACGCGGTTTTGCTTGCCCCAAGAATTGTACTTGGGAAGACAGGCGCGCTCAACCCTGGCTATGGTTCGCGGCTGGAGGCAATGTCGATAAGATGCAGGAGTTCATCCAGAACCAGGCGTTTATTGTGATCGGCTTCGTAGATCCCGCTTACTTTCTTTCGCGCTGCGCCGATATCGCCGCAGGCCTTGCCTCGCGCGATAATATCGCCGCAGAGACGGGGCATGGGCCCCCAATTCCCGCATTCCGTGAACGTTTCATTCAAAAAGATGAATTTGGGAATGGCTTCTCCGCCATTGGTCAGAAAACGCACGAACACCTCAGGCCACTGGCCGCGGCTGATGTACCGGACTTTGAGGTTCGGGGCTGTTTCCGCAAGCCGTTCCAGAACGGGTACATGCCGTACCACATCGCCGCACCAATCCTCGGCAATGGCCACCACATGGATCGGACATGGCAACGCTTCGAGAAACGCCGCTATTTGGGGCTCCAGAATCAAGGATTGCCGGATATTCTCCATTTTATCCTGATTTTCTGGAGACTCGCCAGCCTCGATCCATTCTAAATAGTCGAGACCCGATTCAAATACGGTTTCCCAGTCAATCTTTGGCAGAATAGGCGGTTGTGGCATACGCTATTCCTCCGGAGAATTATTTTTGGGCATCCTTTGGAGTATTTTCGGCAATAAAGGCATCGATCATGCCAATCATTTTACCCCAGTTGTCAAGGGCGGCCGGGTAATCTTTCGCCTCGAAGGCCTTATTGGCGGCGGGCGCAAGACGGCCATGGACTTCATCGTTGAATTCCGGTGTAAGCTGGATACCGCTCTTTTGAAGGGATGCTTGCAACCGGTTCAAGGCGTCCTGTGCCTTGAAAAACGTTATATATGCTTTGTCGTAGGGGTCATTGCCTTCGTGCGGATGACGATCCTTGGCAGGAGGCAGGGGCGGGAATGGCGCATGGGGTTCGGCCTGGTACCAGAATGCCGTGCTGGAGTAATCGTTGGCAAAGTTGTCGGCATGGCCATGCTCGATGGTCACACGGATGGATTTTTGAAAACGGATGGGGTCCGTGACATACCAGCGGTACATCGAGACCTTGCCCTGGAAGTCCGGATTGCCAACAACAAAAAAGCCGGTATAGGGGCCGGCGTATTCGGTATTCGGGCAAGCGCCTCCTCCGAAAATTTCCTCGGTGCCCGTGCCATGGAATGAGGGTGGCCAGCCTTCGCCGTCAATGAAAATCATATCGTCCCCTTCGCCGTACCAGCCTCCCGCGAGGTTATCGACATTTAGAAAATAGCCCGCGAAATTGCCGCGCCCCTGCGCATCGAGAATAACGTAATTCTCTCTGCCATCCGTGTTCTTGCCATCGTGGATGGTCACGTTCGGTTTGTCGCCCATGGCAACGGTGGGATTTTCGCGCCGCCACTGGGCATGGAAATAGCCCACATCGCGGTTCACCTTTTTAAGTTTTTCATAATCGATGTGATACCACACCGCACCGACAGTATGCGGGCCCTGATTGGTAAGGGTCATACGCGCGCCCTTGCGGAAAGGCATTGGAAAGTAGGTGTTGAAGCCAATGGTGCCTGCAATGCCGCCCGCGCCCTCATTTACCGTGACCATCAGGGAGCGGAAGAAGTGATTGCGCTCGTGGCCCAGCCCGAAAAAATCGCCAAAGGGCACTTCCACACTCGGGGTAGCTTCATTATCCCAATACATCCGCAGGACAAGATCGCGGAGATAATGTGGGGGCGCCATAAGCGTGAAATAGATGTGGCGGATGCACCCCGCGCCCTCGATATCAGCCAATTCCAGTGTATGGCCGCTCTTGATATTTTTAAAGTCGATATTACCGCCCGTAGTATCGAAACTGGAAACGCGCGCGGAATGTCCATCGCTCAAATGCATCATGTCAGAGAAGAATTGTTCCTGCAACGGGTCGCCGCCGGAAGCAGCGCACACTGCGCTTGCGAACAACAGCATCGAAAAAACCATTATTCGGGGATAATACATTCGTCCTCCTTTGGCTGATCCGCTCAAAACAGCAATGGCAACCAGTCCTCTGTTTGCCCAACCTTAAACCACCACTTCATTATCACCAGAATCGTACAAATACGGTGCACGTTGTGTCAAGCATGCATCGTCCTGAAAATGTTAAATGCATGAGAGTGTAAAGCTCCGGGGATAAGGTATTGGGAGGGCGCCTGCCGAAGCCGAAAAAACAAGATCGACAAGGCATTTTTATCCTATGGCTCGGCAGGAGCCCTCCTACGGTGGATAAACCTCGCCCTCCCAACCTCGCATTTTACTTTCTTCTACGAATCGCCGCTGAAAGAGGTGGGGGGTCTCGCAATAACATGCTTGCTATGATGATAGTGAGAAATCAGGGCAAAAATGCCGTGCCAGGGTCATTTTACTCAACATCCAAGCAGGCTTTGTGTCATACTGATGTCATCAACCATGATTTTGCATGAAAGGCTAAAGTTATGAATAGTCGGAAGGGCATATACAGGATGTTGGCGGCGGTCAGTGTGTGCCTGATGATGCAGGGATTCGTTTGGGCAGGGGTAATGCCCATTGTACCGCCTCAAACGCCCGGAACGGGCCCTTCCGATGTAAAAGACATTCAATCCCGGATCTATCAATCTATAGAGAAGCAGGCACGGAACGTATTGACGAAGGTGCACCTTTGGGAAGGCGATCCCACACTGAAACTAATCACGGAGAGTAAGCATGAAGAACACTGGATCAGACCCAATACCGGCGCCGTGATCGGATTGTCATTCCTCTGCCGTTTCGGTCCCTATGATGAAAACATCACCGGTGTCTCAAAGGAAACTCTGTTAAACGGCACAATCCTGCCGATGATGCGCTACCTGATCGCAATCCACCTCACGGGGAACAGAACCGCCAGCAATGGAAAACAATGGGGCAGCCAATGGCAGTCCGCGCATTGGGCACATATGCTTGGACGGGGTGCGTGGTGGATTTGGGCGGATCTCCCGCCGGATGTGCGCGAGGGCGTATGCAAAGTCGTGGCGCATGAAGCGGACCGCATCGAGGCAACAACACCGCCCAGCGCCATCGACAACGACACCAAATCCGAGGAGAATGCCTGGAACAGCCAGATCCTGTCCGTGGCGGTGACGCTCATGCCGGAAGACGCGCGTCGGGCTGCCTGGGAGCAAGCGTTCCAGAAATGGGCGCTGTCCTCGTATCTCCGGCCCGCGGATAAATCTGAATACCGGGTCGTTGACGGAAAACCGGTATGCGAACAATTTACAGGGGCAAATATCCATGACGATTTTACGGTAGAGAATCACGGGCGCGTGCACCCCGATTACATGTCATGTTTTACCTTGTCAATGGCGTGCCTGGTGGATTTCCGGATGAGCGGCCGCACCGCGCCGCAGGCGGTGTTTTATAACACCTCGGAAATTTATGAAAACTTGAAATGGTTTGCATTGCCGGGGGGCGGCTTCCTGTATCCCAATGGCCAGGACTGGGAACTGATGCGCGACCCGGAATGGTTTTTTCTGCATACGATGATGGCTTCCCAGGCAGGAGACCCGGATGCCTGGCAAATGGCCAAAATCTGCCTGGGCGATCAGGAGAAAATGCAGGCGCGTTCTGATTCCGGGACAGTATTTCTGGATGACGAATACTTCTTCCCGTCTACCCTGTCCGATTTAATCTACTACGATGCCATGGCCTGGCTGGCCCTGGAATATCGCAATCCCATCAAGGATCGGCCGGAAATGCGCCAGGGAGTCCGCCGTTTGGACGGGGGCAAACTGATTCTTAACCGCACCCCCGCCTCCATACACGCGTTTAGTTGGAATGTGAAGTTCATGGCACAGGTGGTGTCGATGGACATGGACCGCGTGACATCGCCTCATCCCCTCAGCGGCTTTGGGCATATTCGGATCTCCGGGAAAGAAGATGAATTATCCCCCCATTTGCGCTCGGCCGACGTCCACAATACGTCACGGGGTTTCAAAGTCAAGGTAGAAGCGGATTATGGCGGGATCATCGATGCTATCATGACGTTTCGCTCCAAACAGGACGGCTCCTGGAAAATTTCGGAGAAGCTGATGGCGCACAGCGATATGGAATCCGAAGAAATTGCCACGGGCCTGATCGGTATTTTGAATAATCCCCATTGGATCTATGAGCGCGGCGAGCGTTCGCTCTCCCTGGATGGGAAATCATACGTCATACCCTCAGGATCAGGGATAGAATGTCAAGCGAAAGTGAACACATTAGCAGTGGATGACCGGATGCAAATCCGGAGCACAAAACCTTTGCATATACACTATTGCGGCGCAACAAAGGCCGACCGATGCCGGTACACCGATGAACTGTATTTGAATTACTCACGCGGACAGAAATCCTGGAAAGCCGGTGACGTAATTTCAACATTCAGCGCGACTGTGTCTTTCATCAAACCTTCCAAGCCTGAATAACCATTACCCCAGCATTTTCACGAAGAAAAGACCGGAACTCAGTAGTCCCGGCCTTTTTTGTAGCAGTATCCAAACGGGATTATGCCAGTCCCGGACAATAGCCGTCTTCGGTGTCCTCTCCGGGACAATAGTGGTAGCCGCCGGAATTGAAGAACTGAATAACCCGAAGTAATTCCGACAGGCTGATGCGCCAATCCTGAGCGTTGTAATCACTGTCGTGCAGGGCGCAGGAAGTATCACCTGGTCCGGGGGCATATCCATCTTCCGTGCCTGCCTCGCAATGGAATCCATCGGAATTAAAAAACTGGATCACGCGCAACAGTTCTGAAAGATTCACTTGGTGATCGCCGTTTTGATCGGCGGAGTGGATGCCATCGTTGACTTCGCCCTCCCCTTCTACTGCTCCTTCACCCTCCATAACGCCTTCCACGGAACCTTCCATGGAACCTTCCACAACACCTTCGCCTTCCTCAGCGCCTTCTACGGAACCTTCCATAGCACCTTCGCCTTCCTCAGCGCCTTCAGAAACACCTTCGCCCTCCACTTCTTCCGCAAATACTGCGGTAACCGTTTTATCGCCGTCCATCACAAGTTGGGCGGGATTGGTGCTTCCCGTAAGGTCGCCCTGCCACTCCTGGAAGATCCAGCCTCCGTCTGGGGCTGCGGTCAGCGTCACTTCAGTGCCTTCTGGGTACGTCGTGGTTCCGGCGGGATCGACCGAGCCATTTCCAATAACTGTAGTCGTCAGGGAATGAAGAGGAATGAACACGGCGGTAACCGTTTTATCGCCGTCCATCATAAGTTGGGCGGGATTGGTGCTTCCCGTGAGGTCGCCCTGCCATTCCTGGAAGGTCCAGCCCCCCTCCGGAGTCGCGGTAAGCGTAACTTCAGATCCATATGGTTGGCTAGTGGCGCCCGCGGGATCGACCGAGCCACTTCCAAGTACATTGGTAGTCAAGGTGTGGTTATCGAGAACAAAGACCGCCGTAACGGTTTTGTCTCCGTCTATGAGAAGTTGCACAGGATTGGCTGAGCCCGTGAGGTCGCCCTGCCATTCCTGGAAGCTCCAGTGTTCCGCCGCGGTGGCGGTCAGCGTTATATCAGAGCCATAGGGGTGCGTGGTAACGCCTGCGGGATCAACCGAACCATTCCCGGTGACATTGGTTGTTAAAGAATAGTTGGTGAGAGCAAAAACAGCGGTGATGGTCAGGTTATTTTCAATCTGGATGGTAAGTGGATTTTCACTTCCGGAGGCATTGCCCTGCCATTCCACGAAGTGCCAACCCTGCGCCGGCGCCGCCGTAATCTCCACAGAGGTACCCATCACATAGGAATTCGTGCCGGCGGGATCGACGGTTCCCTCACCCACCACCTGCGTGGTGAGGGTAAAGGTCACAATCTCGACAAATACCCCAGTGATGTATTTCGGACCGTCCATAGTAAAAGTAAGAGGATTATTTTCTCCGGAAAGGTCGCCTTCCCAGTGTAAGAAGGTCCAACCCTCTGCGGGTGTTGCGGTAATGTTCACTTCAGTGCTGGCAGCGATCCAACTGAATCCTGCGGGCGGATCGAGCGTGCCGTTTCCGAACACGGAAGTGGAGAGCGCATAAGCCTCAACGAAAACAGCCGTTATTGTCTTGTCGCCGTCCGTGATCACCGTAAGCGGGTTCTCGTTGCCGGAAGCATCCCCTTCCCAATGGCTGAATACCCATCCTCCTTCCGCCGGGGGTTCCGCCAAAATCTGAAATTCCCGGCCATTAAGCACTGGATAGGCGCCTGCGGGAGGAGACGTTGTGCCTTGCCCGTCCACCGCGATGGTCAGTGTGTAATCCTTGGGAGAAAACACCGCGGTGACCGTCTTATCGGCGTCCATTGTTATCACGGTGGGATTGACCCAACCGGAGAGATCGCCTTCCCAATGGTCAAAGACCCAGTCGGCATCCGCCGTGGCACTGATCGTTACCTCGGAGCCCCCCGCATAATACGAGATGCCTACAGGCGGATCGATGGTTCCATTGCCAACAACCGCCGTGGTCAGAGAGTAAGAGATATTTGAAATAAAAACCGCCGTAATCGATTTATTGCCATCCATAAGGATGTTCGCTGTTCCGGAGGTGCCGCTGGCATCGCCTTCCCAGTGATCAAAAACCCAGTCTGTGTTGGCTATTGCGACCACGGTGGCGGTACGGCCTGACACATAATTCCAGACTCCAGGCGCCGGAAAAGTAGTTCCATTGCCTTCCGTGGCAATGGTTAACGAGTACCCACCTTCGACAAATACCGCAGTAACGGATTTATTGGAATCCATGTGCATAATGTAAGGGTTATCGAACCCTGAGATATCCCCATCCCAATGATCGAAAGCCCAGCCGGTATCCGGTGTCGCACGAAGAAGAAACGTTGTGTCCTGTGGGTAACTGTGCACACCAACCGCCGGATCAACCGTGCCATTCCCTGTGACGGAAACGGTCAGGGTTACCTGCGGCAATTCTGAAAATACCGCCGTAACGTTTTTCGCGGAATCCATCACGACTTGGCCAGTGAGCGTCGTGCCGGTGAGATCGCCTTCCCAATGATCAAAAGCCCAGCCGGTGTCTGGAATTGCGGTAAGGTCCACCGTGCGCCCCGAAACATAATTGCGTGTGCCTACTGGAGGAATGGTCGTGCCATTTCCCGTGATGGACATCGTCAGCGTATTCCCCCCCTCAACGAACACGGCCGTCAAGGTCTTATCTGAGTCCATGCTCAACATCCCACCCTGCTCGGACTGTCCGCCCAGATCGGAAGAGCACACGTCTGAACTCCAGTCACACCATCCAATCTC
>ERZ795059.2917-NODE-2917-length-17082-cov-5.675457_pt1 | contig 17082 bp, 12 predicted proteins | sample MGYA00375143_ERZ795059 | MGnify/ENA primary metagenome ERZ795059 (study PRJEB30188, sample SAMN05720168) | activated sludge metagenome | isolation source: Anaerobic digester | place: USA | collected 2015-01-07 ... | reverse complement strand
TGTCACGGCCATCTTGATCGTCACGCCCCTCATCATCCGGCTCTGCGACTCCTACGGATTCCCGTCGCGATGGCTTCTCTCCGGATCGCTAATCGCATCCAATTTGGGCGGATTTTCGACCAAATGGGGCGACACCCCGAACATCGTCGAGTCACGTGTGTGGGGCTTGGTGACCGCGGATTTCACGCTGGAGGTTATGCCGGCAAACTTGATCGTCCTGGTGGTACTGGTGTTGTTCGTCGTCGGCCTCACCATCCGGACGATGGTCAAGGAGGGCGGCAGCAGTAGGATGAGCGCCGTCGCCATCGCCAGGATCACCAGCCGGTTCAACGAGCCGGTGACTGTGAACAGCCGACTGCTGCTGATCGGCCTCGTCACGCTCGGCGGCTTCATCCTGGGGCAGGCGATCTGGCCCCAGCACCAAGTCGTGGTGGGAGCGCTAACGATCTTCGCAGCAGTGGTTCTTGAACACGACGAAGACCGAGTGTCATCGCTCAAATCGCTCGGTTACGACGTTTACCTGACCTTTGCGGCGGTGTTCGTCGTGTCGGGGTGCATGGAAGCGTCCTGGGTCGGCGAAACCCTCCAGGCGGTCATCAGGGATTCAGGGCCCTCGCCTTGGGCGATCACGACGACGGGTTACCTGGGAACCATGTTTTCAGAAGCCGCCTCGTGGGCGACGGCTGCGGCGGAACGCATCCATCCCCTCGACAACTCGCATACCGCGGCCTGGGCGTTGGGCGGGGGTATCTGCGCTGGCAGCAGCTCCATCCTGACGGCGGCATCCGCCGGCATCATCCTACACGAGGAAAGCCGCCGCTTCAAGGAAGGCAAGCACGCGGTCACGTTTCGTCGCTATCTCGCCTTCGGCCTGGCATCGTCCTTGTTCATGCTGGCGTTCTACACCTTCTACTTCTCGTTTTTTCCGTTCTAACAACCGACCACCCTTACTTGGTGTACACGCGCCGGGGGATAGAGAATAAAGGGGCTTGCCATGAGGGAATCGGTACCTAACACGTCGCTTGCATCAGAGGTTGCCACAGCGCTTGGTCGCTCGCGGGCCGTGTGGGCAATGCTCTCCAGAACCGACCGAATCGGCTTGGTCGTGGCAACCATGCTCATGGCAGCTGCAGCCTGGTGCAACGCCGAGATCCCGATCGTCCTGGGCACGCTCGGTACGGCGATGGAGAATGTTCGTCGAACCGGAGCCGATTGGGGGCTCCGCGAATCCCGCCCCGCGCTGGCGGCGCTCGCAGCCTTTTTCTTGGCGCGTGAGGTACTTCAGGTGATCCGGAAGTACCTTGTTCATAACACCTCCACCCGGGTGGAGAAGGACGTGACTGTGCGGCTCGTCAGCCACTTGCTGCAGATTGAGATGAACTCCCTCAACGGGCAGCGTGTCGGCTCACTGCACGGTCGTATTCGGCGAAGCGTCGAGGGGTTGGTGAAACTCGTCAAGCTCTGCTTTCTCGATTTCACACCAGCGGTGTTCACGGCCGTCTTTGCCTTGGTAGTCGCCATCGTCCAAGATGCCTCCCTTGGACTCCTGATGACCGGCGTGGTTCCCGTCGCGACAGTCATCGTGGCTTGGCAAATCTTGTCCCAGAAGGGAATTCGTCTGGTACTATTGCGGAGCAAGGAGTGCGTGGACGGCACCGTGGTGGAGCAACTCAACGGCATCGAATACGTTCGAGCAGCCAATACCCATGCCCAAGAAGTCTGCCGTGTCGAGCAGGTTGGTGATGCCGTGCGGCAGCGCGAGATGCAGCACCACATAGCGATGTCGTTGTTTGACGCGGCCAAGGCGATCAACGAGGGCTTGTTCTTTCTCCTCGTCGTGGCCGCTTCCATTCATTTCGCCGCCGCCGGCCGCATCAGCGTCGGCGAGGTGCTCAGCTTCGCCCTGCTGTACGCGAACGTGCTGACCCCTTTGCGTGAAGTGCACCGAATTATCGACGAGACGCACGAGAGCACCCTGAAAGTCGGCGACTTACTGGCGATGTTGAGCGAACCGCTCGATCGTTCGTTCACGGCGTCCAACGACGAACTCCCCGCCTTGATTTCCGGCGATCTGGTGGTCCAAGCCCGAGGACTGCACCTAGCATATCCGGGCGTGAATGGTGCGCCAAAGGCTGGCCTGTGTGGTGTCTCACTGTCCATCCAATGCGGCGAGACTATTGGCATCGCCGGCCCGTCGGGCGGCGGCAAGTCGAGCCTCATTCGCGCCGTCCTGCGTCTCGCCCACCCGAATTCTGGAGAATTGTGGATTGCTGGTATTCCAGTGCAGTCCGTGTCGCGCGAGACGATTGGGAAGCTTGTCGGGTACGTCGGCCAGACCCCCTTTCTGTTCGCCGGGACCGTGGCCGAGAACATCGCTTACGGTTGCGGCTCCGTCACTGATGAAGCAGTTCAACGCGCTGCGCATTCGGCAGCAATCCACGATGAAATCCTCGCCATGCCCGGCGGATACGCAGCTCCTGTGGCCGAGCGCGGTCAAAATCTCTCCGGTGGTCAGCGGCAACGCATCGCCCTGGCCCGCGTATTCCTCAGGAACCCGCCCATTCTCGTGCTCGACGAGGCAACGTCGGCTCTGGACACGCTCAACGAACGATTGGTGCAGCAAGCAATCGAAGCGGCTAAGGTCAATCGCACGGTCATCATCGTCGCGCATCGGTTGTCCACTCTTCGCGACACCGACCGTATTCTCGTCTTTGCCAAGGGGCGAATTGTCGAAACCGGGACCTACGACGAATTGATTAAGCATGACGGGGTCTTCGCCCAGCTCGCCTGCCATGTCGAAAGAAGTCCCAGGGTTGGTCAATAGTCCCGCATAGCGTCACGATCGGCGACGATCAGGGCCGAGATCACCTTGTGATCGTCCAAAGCGACAATGACGTTCGCTCGCAGCAGCAAGGCACGAACCAGAGCCTCTTGGGTGCTGCGGTTCAGGCCCGTGCGTTCCTGCTCGCCGATCACCGATTGATCAGCTAACCTTGGAGTCGGGACCTCGTGCCGGTCGGCCGAAGACCTAAACGGTTGGATATCGGCGAACCCGCCCCCTTGCGTCTGTGACTATCGTGTCCTTTCTGCAAGCGTGCATCAACTTTTTTACGGGGGCGGGTATGGTTGGCTGTCGAAGCGGTAGCTTGCGGAGGACAGCCGATGGGGACGAGAAGTACAGGGGACGTGCCTGCCGAGCTGGAAAGCGGCCTGCGACAGTTCGAGCAGTGGCGACAGGGGCGTAAGTTGCACACTCCGATTCCGGAGTGGCTGTGGGCCCGGGCGGTTAAGTTGGCCGGCAAATATGGTGTCTCCCGAACGGCCCGGATTCTGCGAGTCGGCTACTACTCACTCCAGGAACGCGTCGAGCGAGCGACGGCCTGCTCGCCTGCTTCCTCCCCGACAGGAAGCAAGCCTGCCTTTCTGGAACTGGCCGTTCCCTCGGCGGCGGACACGGGGGAATGCCTTGTCGAATGGGAAGACCCGACGGGGGCGAAGATGCGAATTCAGCTGAAGGGCGTAGCGGTTCCGGACTTGGTCGCGCTGAGCCACAGCTTCTGGGAGGGTCGGCGGTGATCCAGATCACGCCTCAGATGCGCATCCTGGTGGCCCTCGAACCCGCGGATTTCCGGCGTGGCATCGACGGTCTGGCGCACCTCTGTAAGCAGCAACTGCAGCAGGACCCGTTCAGCGGCTGCGTATTTGTCTTTCGCAACCGGCGGGCCACGGCGGTGAAGGAAGGGAAAAGGAAAAGGACAGGCATCATCCGTTTCTTTTCGGTGGAGTGCGTGTTACCATAAAGCACGCTCGATCCCCAAACGACGCGGGCACACCGACGATGGTGCCCGCTTGGAGGACTGGCCGTGCAGACCCTGTTGTTTCTGCTGACTGCCGTCGCAGGCGATGCCGCTCTGGCACGCCCTGATGTGGAGTTCAAAGTCTTTCAGTTTCCCGCCGACAGGATTCCGCGCATCGACGGCAATCCGGACGATTGGTCGCTGGTGCCGGATTCCTGTGCGATTGGCATGGATCAGCTGCGGGAAATGGAAAGGACAGGCATCGTCCATTTGACGCGTCAGGTCGAGGGGCCGGAGGGCCAGGCGCGCCGGACGAAGGTCTGGGACGTGACGCTGCCGTGAGCGTATCCCGCGTGCCATCGTTCATCTTGAGGGAGGGGTTAAAACCATGTCCGATTTCCATCGCAGTGGGGGCGTCGCGGGGCGTCTTCGGTTCGTGATCGTTGCCGTGATCCTGACGCTCGGCGGCGGCCGAGTCGCCATGGCGGCAGAGCCGCAGCTTCGCGGGATCTGGATGCACGCCAATTTCATCCGGACTCCGGCCGAAGCCGACCGGTGCATCGACATCCTCCAGCGGGCAAATTTCAACGCCGTGTTTCTGTTGGCCTGGTACTGGGGCGGGCAGGCCGCCTTCGACACTCCGCTCTGTCCGATGCTCGAAGGGGTTCAGGCGGGCTACGACCCGCTGCGATACATGGTCCAGGAGTGCCGCCGCCGGCAGATCGAGGTGCACGCCTGGTTCGTCAACGGCGCTTACGGCCACCCGCAGCCGCTGCACGTGTTGGACCAGCATCCTGACTGGGTCGTCGACAGCGGCGGAGAAAAGAGCACGCTGTGGTACGACTTGGGCAAGCCGGAGGTCCGCAAGTTCCAGAGCGATCTGATGATCGAGGCGCTCACGCGGTACGACTTGGACGGCATCCACTTCGATTTCATCCGCTATGACGGACCGGCGATGTGCTACTGTAAACACTGCCAGACCGAGTTTTCCAAGCGTTATGGATGCGGGCCGATCGAGCCGCTGCGCGCGGCGTCGTTTCCCTTTGCGTGGACGATTGTCGGCAATCCGGTCGCCCAGCCCACGACGGCCAAAGTCCTGGCTCAATTCTCCGACGGGACACCGGCCATCGCGACCCACGAGTTGGGTACGGGCAAAGTCCTATTGTTCAACTGGCACGCCGTGCGATCGCCGCTGCCGCCCGTCGTCGAGACGTTAAGCCGCGCCCTGCGGCAGTGGAACGCGCCGCGCGACAAGGTCTTCGTCATGGACACCGCGCCGAACCGCGAACGCTACGGCGTGAAGGGGACCAACGAGGCGGCGGAAGCCTTCCGCAAGCTCGGCTGCGACGCGGCGATCGTCAGCGAAGACCGCTTGGATCAGTTGTCGCCCGGCTCGCTCCTGGTCCTGGCCGACGTGTACCTGATCCCCGACGATGTGGCCCAGTCGCTGGAGCAGTTCGTGCGCGACGGCGGCCTGCTGGTGGTGATCGACGGCCCGGTCCGGTCCATCGGAAATCCGTCGATACAACGCGTGCTGGGAATGCGGGCGACGGCCAAGTACATCAACCGGCTGGAAATCGTCCAGCCCGTCGGCGCCAGCGACCTGTTGTTGTGCGCGGACACCAAGATCGACCTGGAGCAGATCAACCTGCGGCGCAGCAAGTGGCCCGAATACCGCAAGTCCGGCGTGACCGAACTGGTCCGCGATGTGTACCAGCGCGCCAAGCGGGCCAAGCCCGACGCCCAGGTCACGGCGGCCGTGTTCTCGTCGCTGGCTTCGGCCGAGAACGTCTTTCAAGATTGGCCCGGCTGGCTCCGCGAGGGTCTTGTCGATTACGTCGTGCCTATGGCCTACTCGGCCAACCACGAGGTTCTAGCCAAACAGTTGCAGGAATGGAAAACGGTCGATCCGGCCTTGGAACGAGTTTTGCCGGGACTGTGCATCTATACGAGAGTCAAAGAGGGCGACCGCTTGACACAGCGCGACGCCGAGACGATCTTTACCCAGTACCGCATGTGCCTGGACCAGGGGGCACGGGGCACCAACTTCTATTCGCTGGACGGGACGGCCGCCGATCCCGTGCTGCTGCTGAACGAACCGCTGATCGCGGCCTTGCGAGACGGCCCGTTCAAGGATAAGGTGCCGGCATACCGGCCTCCGGCGCGCGGGCCGGGAACGTGAGCATCGTTCGAGAAACAACTGTCCAGTGTTTGTTGCTGATCATCCCGGAGTGGGAAGCCGTGTTTGTTGCTGATCATCCCACGGAGTGGGATGGCTACTGTGAACCCGAAAGGAAAGACCAAATGAACCGATTGGCATGTCTGCTTCTGGCGACGATTGCGTTTCTGGCTGCGTCCGTGACCGCTCTGGCGGCGGACAAGAAGCCTTTCCTGGCCGGCGCGGCCACCAGCAATATCACTCCGTTCCTGGGCGACGGGCTGGTGGGCAACTTCGGCACTCCGCCGCCCGCCAAGCACGTCCACGACGAACTGCACGCGCGGTGCTTCGTGCTGGACGACGGCGCGACGCGGATCGCGCTGGTCGTCAGCGACAATATCTACATCAGCCGCGAAGTGCTGGACGACGCCAAACGCCAGGTGACCGAGGCGACCGGCTTGCCGGCGGATCGCATGCTGATGTCCTGCACGCATACGCACTCGTCGGTCAGCGCCCGCTGGAAGAATCCGCTGGAGCCGGAGAAGGAATTCACCGAGTACCAGCGGTTCGTGGCCCATCGCATCGCCGACGGCGTGCGTTGTGCGATCAACAATCTCCAGCCGGCGCGCATCGCCTGGGGCACGGCGGACCTGCCGGGGCAGGTGTTCTGCCGGCGCTGGCTGATGAAACCCGGCACCGAGTTGTTCAACCCGTTCGGCGAACCGGACCAAGCCAGGATGAACCCGGGCAACAGCCCCAATCTGCTCAAGCCGGCCGGGCCCGTGGATCCGCAGATCGCGTTCCTCGCCCTGCAGACGCTCGATGGCCGGCCGTTGGGCCTGCTGGCCAATTACTCGCTGCACTACGTGGGCGGGACCGGGCCCAATCACCTCTCGGCTGACTACTTCGGCGTCTTTGCCGACCGCATGCAGCAGTTGCTGGGGGCCGATCGGCAGGAGCCGCCTTTTGTGGCTGCGATGAGCAACGGCACCAGCGGCAACATCAACAACAACGACTACTCGAAGCCCCGCGAGCAACGCGAACGGTACCAGCAGATCCGGCTGGTCGCCGACCAGTGCGCCCAGGCCGTTTTCCAGCAGTATCAGAAGCTGACCTGGCACGACTGGGTACCGCTCGGGATGCGGCAGCAGGAATTGGACTTGGGCGTGCGCAAGCCGACGCCGGCGCAGTTGAAGCACGCCAAGCAAGTCCTGGCCGAACCCGAACGGCCCGACAAGTACCCGCACGAGCGGAATTACGCCGGGAAGGCCATCCAGCAGCTCAAGTCGCCCGACACCGTCCGCGTCCTGCTCCAGTCGGTGCGGATCGGCGAGTTGGGCATTTTCGCGATCCCCTTCGAGGTGTTCTCGGAGATCGGCCTGGAATTGAAGGCTCGCAGTCCCTTCCGCCCCAGCTTTACGATGGAACTGGCCAACGGCGGCTACGGCTATCTGCCCACCCCCGAACAGCACCAGTTGGGCGGCTACGAAACGTGGCTGGGCACCAACAAGGTAGAAGTCGAGGCCTCGGTCAAGATCGTCAAAACCTTGCTGGAGATGTCCGGCGAATTGAAGTGACGGCGTTCGGTTGGACGATGCCAGTCCCGAACGCGCACCCGAATTACTTCTTGGCGGCGTACCGGTCGGGACGCCGCCTGGCGGAGGTTCCTATCCCTCCGTGAAATGATCGGCCGTCAAGTGGCCCACAGACCAGCTTGCGGATGGCCGCATGATCACCATGATCGTGCTGTTAAAATTCGAATCGATGCACCAGATGCTCCCCTGGTGCTCGTCGTAGGCCAACGCCATCCAGACGTGAGATGAGTTCGCGCACTTGTCACCGTGGATCATGCCGTCCTTGTCGAAGTCGGCCAGGTTGTAGCCGCTGTGGGCATAGCGAGGATTCGCCGCGAAAGGTCGGATGGCCCACCGATAACCCATCTCGCAATTCGCGTCGTGGTAGCTCCAGCCGTTCTCCTTCCGCCAATACTGCTCGAAGTACCGGATGATGATCTGGCGGCGACCGCGGGCCTCCCGGCTGCTGCCTGACGTAGCGGTGAAGTACGGACCCGCGACCCGCTGCTCGCCGTCGACGGCCGCGCACAATCGGTACATGGTGCCAGGCTTGATGCTCTCGTGACGCACGTCCGCCCGGCCGTCCTTGAGTTCGGTTTTGATCGTGTGCGTCTCCGCCGAATTGCTCAGGCACGTCAACTGGACTTCCAGTTGACCGCTGAGCGGTTCGTCCAGCACGATCGGGATGTAGTCCGCCGCGTCGATCTTTGCGATCGCCTCCCAGTCGTAGATCGCAGACGCTCTCGGCAAGGCGAGGTACTGGTCGTCATACACCTGCCCATAACGACTAACGTCATTGGAGGTGTACGACCGCCGCCGACGCAAGACGCGAGGCCAAGCCATCGCCGTTTCACTGACAAACAGAATCAACAACAGACAGACGATCGAGTTCTTCCAGTTCATGTCAGCCCCTTTGATACGTGTGATTTGGCCACGATTGCCTGGTGCTAGATCGCTTCCTCGAGCGTCAGTAGTCGGCCGGTATTGTTTCGTGGGCAAATGGCGGATGGAAATTTGGGTAGGTGAGTAACTCTGGCCACTTGGCGTCGAGTTTGCGGAGTAATTTAGCAGTGTGCTGATCCATTGACGAGCGGGGGTGGCAGCTTTTTTTGACTCTGTTTGCGGAGTTGGCCTCATCAGGCGACAAGGGATATGTTTATCGTGTTTCCTGATTTCGGTAGTTGAACTCGCGACGACGGCCTGCAAGTGGCGGCCGCAAGCGATGCGCTGCCACGTGCCGGTGATCCGACGCTGCTCCTCTTGCTCCGGACACGGGAATACCTGTATGCTCTAGGGCGGATGTACGGCAGCATCGGATCGAGGTGCTTTGCGATGAAGTTCTTGGTTTCTATTTTCTCGTCAGAGAAAACCCGCGTCAGCGCCACCGGATCGTGGCTGGTCACTGCGGACAATGCCGATCACGCGATTGGCTTGGCCAAGTTCTATGCCGACCCCGGATTCTGGCCGGAAGGCTCCACATGGCTGTGCGTCCCGCTGGACGACAATTCAGGTGCCTGGGATGCGGGGGCGTGGAATCCGGCTTGACGCCTTGTTTCCCATTCCGAGTTCGACCTGCGTCAACGCAGACCATCCTCCCGCCGTTGTCCTGAACTCGCAACCTTGACTGCCCCCTTCCCTCTTGCCGGCGCTTCGGGTTAACATGGCCGGGCGAACTGAAGCAGGACTTGCGGAGGAAGGGATATGAGCGGGTTCTTTGGGGTGGCGGCGAAAAGCGATTGTGTGGCGGACCTGTTTTACGGCACGGATTACCACAGCCACCTGGGAACCATGCGGGGCGGGCTGGCGACCTGGGGCCCCGATCGCTTTATCCGTTTCATCCATGACATCACCAATGCCCAATTCCGCAGCAAGTTCGAGGACGATCTGCCGCACCTGCAGGGCAATCTGGGCATCGGCGTGATCAGCGACTTTGAGGACCAGCCGCTGATCATCGGCTCGCATCTGGGCACGTATGCGTTGGCCACGGTGGGCCGCATCTTGAATCTCGACGAGTTGGCGGCCGAGGCGTTTCGGGGACGCGCGACGCACTTTTCGGAAATGGGCGGCAGCGGCATCAACCCGACGGAACTGGTGGCGACCCTGATCAACCGGGAAAGCAACTTCGCGGCGGGCATCGCCTACGCGCAGCAGGCGATCAAAGGATCGTGTTCCCTGCTGGTGTTGACCCGCGACTCGATCTACGCGGCGCGGGACCGGCTGGGCCGCACGCCGATCGTCATCGGCTGCAAACCCGGAGCGTATGCCGCTACGCTGGAGACGTGCGCGCTGCCGAATTTGGATTACGACGTCGATCGCTACTTGGGGCCCGGCGAGATCGTCCGGCTGACGGCCGACGGCGTCGAAACCTTGAAGCCGCCCGGCCGAGAGATGCAAATCTGCGCCTTTCTCTGGGTCTATTACGGTTATCCGGCGTCGTCTTACGAAGGCATCAACGTGGAAGCGGTCCGCAATCGCTGCGGCGCGGCGCTGGCGCGGGCCGACGATGTCCAGGTCGACCTGGTGGCCGGCATTCCCGATTCCGGCAGCGGCCATGCCATCGGCTACGCCAACGAATCGGGCACTGCCTACGGGCGGCCGTTTGTGAAGTACACGCCGACCTGGCCGCGGAGTTTCATGCCCCAGGACCAGCGCGTCCGCGATCTGGTCGCCCGCATGAAGCTGATCCCCATTCGCGAGGTGATCCAAGGCAAGCGGGTGCTGTTCTGCGAAGACTCGATCGTCCGCGGCACGCAGCTCCGCGACACGGTCCGGCGGTTGTTCGAGTACGGGGCCAAGGAAGTTCACATGCGGCCGGCCTGTCCGCCGTTGATCTACGGCTGCAAGTTCCTGAATTTCTCTCAGTCCCGTTCCGAGTTGGACCTGGCCGCGCGCCAGGCCATCAAGGAACTGGAGGGCGAAGACGACAAACACTTGGAGGACTACGCCGACGCGGACTCCGAGCGGCACGCCGCGATGGTCGAGCGCGTCCGGCAGCAGCTGGGGCTGACGTCTCTGAAGTATCAGCGTTTGGACGACCTGATCGAAGCCATCGGCTTGCCCAAAGGCCGCGTCTGTACCTACTGCTGGGACGGCTGCGAGTCGTGTACCAGACAGTTGTGGCTGGTCCCGTCTCCGGGCAAGCCGGCGTGAGCGGGGCGGGGCGATCATGCCGGATTGGCCGCCACGTTGCAGAAGTTTCCCTGTAGGACGGATTGGCAATCCGTCCCGCTTTCGTGGAGAGCTGTCATGCCGCGATCAACGCCATCCCAGCGAATCGTTCTTTGGTTGGGCGGTGGTCTCCTCGCCTGGTGGCTGGGGTGCCTGCTCCTGACCCTTCCCGCCCATGCGGTCGACGCGGTCGCGGTGCGAGCGGACGCTCGCAAACACCTGGTCCTGGACCCGCGCCTGGTTGCGGAAACGCGCGATGTCCGGCTGGTCATGGGCGCCGTCGCGAAGGAACCTCGCAATCCGCTTTTCGTGGCCGACCGGCCGTGGGAGAACTCGCTCAACAACCTCTACCCCAACGTCGTGTTCGATCCGGACCGCCGGTGCTTCCGGCTGTGGTACAAGTGCGTCCTGGCCGACAAGGAGGCGATCGCTGGGATGATGCCTCCGGCCATGGTCCACGATGTCGGCTGGTTCTTGCTGTATGCGGAATCAGTGGACGGCGTGACGTGGACCAAACCGGATTTGGGGCTGATCGGTTTCGACGGCTCGCTGCACACGAACATCGTGGCCCGCGACACGCCGAACGTAGGCGTGTGCTACGACCCGCACGATGCGGACGCGGCGCGGCGCTACAAGATGCTCTACGACGTGGGCTTGGGCCAGCTGCGCGTGCGGTTCTCGGCCGATGGCCTGCGGTGGAGCGATCCCCAGACGCCGGCCGGCTTCACGCCGTACACGGGCGACACGCACAACAACGCGTTCTGGGACGAGCGGCTGGGCAAGTACGTGGCGATCACGCGGTTCTATTTGGGCGAGCGGCTGGTGGCCCGCAGCGAAAGCCGCGACTTCCTGAACTGGGAGAACACACAGCTGGCTCTGCGTTCGACGTTGGCCGAGGGCCGCGCGCGGCAACTGTACTGCATGCCCGCCTTTGCCTGCGGCAGCGGGTATCTGGGGTTCCTGATGGTCTACAACGCCGGGTCGGACCGGACGGTCGATTGCGAATTGGCCTGGAGCCCGGACAGCGTGCGCTGGCAGCGCGTGCTGCCGGGCACGCCGCTGATCCCGCGCGGCCCGCAGGGCAGCTACGACGCCGGCTGCATTTACGCCCAGGCCGGACCGCCCGTGCTGTGCGACGGTCGGCTGATGATTTTCTACGGCGGCAGCACGGCCGTGCATCGCGGCTGGAAACGGAATTGCCTGCCGTGTCTGGCCACCTTGCGCCCGGACGGCTTCGCGGCCTACGAGCCGACGGCGCCGGACGCCACGGGTGCGCTCGTCACGAAGCCGCTGCGCGGCGTGGGCCAGCCGTTGCAGATCAGCGCCGATGCGCAAGGCGGTTCGGTCCGCGTGTTTGTGCTCGACGATCAAGACCGCGAAATCGCAGCCAGCGAACCGGTCGCAGCCGACGTCACGGACGCCGAAGTGCGGTGGAATGGCGGCACGTCGTTCGAATCTTTGCAGAACCGCGTGGTTCGGCTCAAGTTCGAACTCCGTCGGGCCAAGCTGTACGCCGTGCGCGGCGTCGAACTGGGCGACACCTCCTTGCCCAGCCCGCCGGAGAGCGCCGTGCCGGATCTGCCCGCGGCCGGCGGCGCGAGGATCGTCAGCCACGCGGCTTCTTTTGACGCCTCGGAGGAGGGTTGGCAAGGCGTTCAGCGTGCGGAGCGCCAAGCGGAGGAGGACGCTACGGGCGGATTTCTGCGCACGACGCGACCCGACGGCAACGCGTTCGCCTTGGCGACCGAGCAGGCGTCGGCCGGCCGGTTTTCGGGCAACTTCCAGACGGTGTACGGCGGCCGCGGCGTGACGATCTCGTTTCGAGTCCGCTCGCAGGACGCTGCGGCGTTGACGCAGGTCGAGTTGTTCGCCCGCGACATCGCACAGTGGTCGTACGACAAACTGCCCGCGCCCGGCAAGCAATGGACGGCAGCCAGCGTGACGTTGCGCTACGACTGGACCGACGACCAGGCCCGCGCCGCCGGCTGGCGCCCGGCGATTCACGCTTTCTCCTGGCGTGAAACGATCCAGAACGTCGGCAAGGTGGTGGTGGGGCCGTTGTTCCAAGGCCAGCCCTCGTCGTTCGACCTGGACGATTTCACCATGCGGACGGCCGCCGACTGATTCGATCGAGTTTGTGGAGAGCCGGGCGTGTCCGACGTCACCCAGATCCTGTCGCAGATCGAATCCGGCGATCCGAACGCCGCCGAGCAGATCTTGCCGCTGGTCTACGACGAACTGCGAAAGCTGGCCGCCGCAAAATTGGCTCAGGAAAAGCCCGGGCAGACGCTGCAGGCGACGGCGTTGGTACACGAGGCGTACTTGCGGCTAGTGGACGTCGAGAAGGCGCAGCACTGGAACAGTCGCGGCCATTTCTTCGCCGCCGCGGCCGAGGCGATGCGCCGGATTCTGGTCGAAAACGCGCGACGCAAGCAACGGGAGAAGCGAGGCGGGCAGCTTCACAGGGTTGCCCTCGAAGAACTCCGTGTCAGCTTCGAGTCCCCGCCCGACGAACTTCTGCACCTCGACGAAACACTCGAGGAACTCGGCAAGTCGGACGTGCAGACCGCCGAGTTGGTTAAACTCCACTGTTTCGCTGGCCTCTCGATCGAACAGGCGGCGGAGGTGCTTGGCATCTCGCCTCGAACCGCTTATCGCGATTGGGCTTACGCGCGAGCGTGGCTCTTCAGGAGATTCGAACGGAGCGGCTAGAATCCGGCAAGTTAACACGTGTCCGAGATCAACTCCGCGTTTTCGTCGTAGAGCGGACTTTAGTCCGCTCGGGCGGAACAAATTCCGCCCTACGAATTTGTTTTCGGCATTTTCTTGGCAGTGACGGCGGCTCGAAATCGCACTGAATGGTAGAGACATTTCTCGGAGCCGTGCTATGCCTGAATCCCGGGAAAACGTGAAGACGATCTTTGGCAGGGCACTGGAGTTCCGCTCGGATGACGAGCGGGCCCAGTACCTGGAGCAGGCTTGCGCCGACGACGAGTCGCTTCGCGCGGAGGTCGACGACCTGCTGAACGCGATGAAAAGAGCGGGCAACTTTCTCGGTGGCTCGTCGCCAGCCGACGCCACGCTCGATCCGCCTTCCCTCCAACGCCCGGGTACGCAGATCGGCCGCTACAAGCTGTTGCAGGAGATCGGCGAAGGCGGCTTCGGTATCGTTTACATGGCCGAGCAGCGCGAACCGGTGCGACGCAAAGTGGCGCTGAAGATCATCAAGCCAGGCATGGATACCCGCGCCGTTGTCGCCCGCTTTGAGGCCGAACGTCAGGCTCTGGCCCTGATGGATCACCCGAACATCGCCCACGTCTTCGACGCCGGCGCGACCGACTCGGGCCGGCCCTACTTCGTGATGGAATTGGTCCACGGCGTCGCCCTGACGGAGTACTGCGATCAGGCCCAGCTCACGACCGCGGAGCGGTTGGAGCTGTTCGTTCAGGTTTGCCAGGCCGTGCAGCACGCGCACCAAAAGGGCATCATTCATCGCGACCTCAAGCCGTCCAACGTGATGGTCACGCTGTACGACGGCGTGCCGGTCCCCAAGGTCATCGACTTTGGCGTGGCCAAGGCGACGGGCGGGCAGCTCACCGAAAGGACGGCGTTCACCGGCTACGGCCAGATGATCGGCACGCCGCTGTACATGAGTCCGGAGCAGACCGCGCTGAGCGCCCTGGACGTGGACACTCGCAGCGACGTCTATTCGCTGGGTGTGCTCCTGTACGAGCTGCTGACCGGCACCACGCCGTTCACCAAGGAGCAATTGCGCGAGGCGGGGCTCGATGAAATCCGCCGCATGATCCGCGAGGACGAGCCGTTGCAGCCGAGTTCCCGGATCAGCACCCTGGGCGCGGCGGCCACGACCGTCTCGACGCACCGCAAGACGGATCCGGCGAAACTCGGCAAACTGCTCCGCCGCGACTTGGACTGGATCGTGATGAAGGCCCTCCAGAAGGACCGCACGCGGCGTTACCAGTCAGCCAGCGATTTCGCACGGGACATCCAACGCTATCTGGTCGACGAGCCGATCGAGGCCAAGCCGCCGACACTCGTTGGCCGCATGGCAAAATGGGGGCGGCGGCATCGGCCGGTGGTCCGGTCCGCGGCGGTCGCTTTGACCGCAGCGATCGCCGTGCTTGTCGTGAGCGCGTTTCTACTTCTCGACGCCTATGAGGGGGAGAAACGGGAGCATCGGGCGGCGGTGGCGAACGCTTCAGAAGCCAAAGACAACGCAGCAAAAGCTCAAGATAACGCCGCTAAGGCCCAGAAAAACTACGCAATAGCCCGTGAGGCGGTCAAGCAAATGCTCACGCGCGTGGCGGACGAGCAGGTGGCCAAGATTCCGGAAATGAAGGAGATTCGACGGAGCCTACTTGAGGACGCAGTCGCGTTCTACACGGAGTTGCTCAGACTCACTCCCCGAGACCCGCTCGCCCACTTCGAGCGCGGCCACGTCTATGAGTTACTCGCGCAATATGACAAGGCCAGGGCCGACTATGAGAAAGCGATCGAGCTTGATCCAGACAACCCGAAGTTCCATTTTGATCTGGCATGTCTGTGCGCGTATTGTCCCGACGTGCCGCACCGTGATGCCCGTCGTGGCTTCGAGCACGCGAAGCGGGCGGTTGAACTCGAGCCGAAAAATGCCAAGTACCGTTGGACGCTTGCGATGGAGTACGGCGCATTGGGCGCCAACAAGGAATCCGTCGCGGAACTAAAGAAGTTGGTCGAAGTGGCGTCTGATGCACACTTGGCGAATTTGGCTGCTGCACACCTCTGTTGGATCGCCCAGGACTATAAGGGTGCTTTACCGTATGTACAGAAGGCAATCGCGCTCTCGCCCTCCGAGCCATGGCCCTATCTGCGTCTTGGCGAGTTGTACTGCAAGCTGGGAGAAGATGAAAAGGCATTAGCTGCGGTGAACAAGGGCCTGGAAGTTCACCCCACGCCCATGACGCCCGGCGCGTTTGCCTACTACGTCGCGCGCGGAGACATCTACGCACGACGCAAGATGTACGCGGCCGCTCTTGCGGACTTCGACAAGTCGGTGGAACTCGGACCGTTCCGTTCGTATACCTACAAGTACCGTGCCGCGGTCCACTTTCATCTGAAGAACTACGACAAGGCTCTGGCCGACATCGCGAAGGCCGTCGAACTGAAACCCGACGATACGAGCAACCTGCGTTGGATCCCGATTGGGCTCGCGGCGAAATGCCCGGACGAAGCCTTTCGCCAGGGGCTTGTGGGGTTGATCGATAAGACCATCGAGAAGGTCGGGGACCAGAGCGGCTTGTACGAATGGCGCGCCATATTTCTGGCCACACTCGACCGGCGTCAAGAGGCACTGGCAGCACTGGCCAAGTTACGCGAGCTGAATCCAAGTCTCGCTTGGCGGGAAGGGACCTTCGAGGAGATCCTCGTGCATAGCTACGGGCTCCTCGCACCCAACGATCGCCGTTTGGGCGAGGCTGTGGATTATCTCCGCGAGCGGGCGAAAACGAACGACACACTCTCGCCATCTTTGATCCGCTGGGCATCCGAATGGGTGCCCGCGGCGATGTGCGGCACGGACAACCTACCCGGCACCGTGTTCGTCTCGGATTTGCCGTGGGTTCGATCAACCTGTGGGTGGGGATCGCCTGTGGCGGCACGCAACAGCAATCACTGGAGTGGAACCATTCTGATCGACCGGCTCCCCTATGCCCTCGGGATCTACACGAATGCTTTCGACGACGCCCAACCGGCGGATGTGGTTCTGGACGTCACAGGGCAGGAGTTCTCCACCTTCAAAGCCCAAGTGGGGCTGCCGGAGGCGAACGGCAGTGTGCAATACCAGGTGCTGGTTGACGGAAACATCCGGTGCGAGACCGCGGTCCTGCGTGCCGGGATGCTGCGTTCGCTGGAGGTGGATGTGGCCGGAGCCAAAGAAATCGTGCTTCGCGTGCTAAACGGCGGCGACGGCAATGCTTCTGACTCGGCCGCGTGGGGTTTTGCTCGGCTGCTGCGCGCCGACGCAGTGGACCCGCTCGAAGAACCTCCGGCGGAGCGTCGCTCGGCGACCGAGGCGAACGCCGCATTCTTCCTGGCGGAGGTCCACTGGCGGTTGGACCACAAGGAACTAGCCCGCCGCTGGTACGACAAGGCGGTCGCGTGGATGGAGACGAACAAGACCGAAGACGAAAAGCTCCGCGGCTACCGCGACGAGGCGGCCAAGCTGCTCGGCATCGTCGGGAAGCCAGCGACAACCAAGGAACAAGGCGAGAAACCGTGACAGTCAATACCTGAACGAAGCGGCCGGTGAGCCCCAGCCACCAAGCAGAACACTCACCGGCATGTACATTGGTGATACAGAGTACATTCACTCCTCGGGGCTCGTGAA
>ERZ795059.2915-NODE-2915-length-17085-cov-5.465238_pt1 | contig 17085 bp, 14 predicted proteins | sample MGYA00375143_ERZ795059 | MGnify/ENA primary metagenome ERZ795059 (study PRJEB30188, sample SAMN05720168) | activated sludge metagenome | isolation source: Anaerobic digester | place: USA | collected 2015-01-07 ... | reverse complement strand
CGTCGCGCTCGTTGACGGCGATCCTCACGACGCCCACCGGCCGCGTTCCGTCCACCAATTTGATTTGTTCGCCATCGGCGGCGAAAGTCAGGTCGCTTTCTTCGGGCGTGGAGCGCTTGACGTGAAAAAAGCCGAAAAGCATCCAGACCCGCGGTTCGAAACGCAGAGCGGTCACCCCCGTCCAACTTTGGATCAGCCGTTCACCGCGTCGGAAACGCAGCACGCCGTCGTCGCCCAATTCCCAGGCCCACGGGCCGTCGACAGTCGCCGGGTCGATCCAGGATTCCGTTTGCATTTCATTGGGTTGGCCGTCGCAAGCGACGAAAAGGGCCAGGAGACAGATCGTCAATAGAAACGGGAAAACGTTTTTTCTCATCGCCTCTCCGTGGGGGTCGTCATTTTTAGCCTACTATAACCGTAATTCGACTGGAGAACCAGTTGATCGTGATCGGTGGATAACCGGAACTGAAAACCGGCGATAAAGTGAAAAAGGTCTTGACACGGCACGCACTTATCGATATAGATTGGCACCCTTGATGGTACATATGGCCGTTTCGACGGAATCAGGAGGCATATACCTTGGCTAATCATAAGAGCGCGATTAAACGTCATCGCCAGAGCCTGGTCCGCAACGAGCGCAATCGCGCCGTGCGGAGCACGGTTCGCACCGAAACCAAAAAGATGCGCGAAGCGATCGACGCGGGCGACGCGGAGAAAATCCAGGCCCAGTTGAAGGAAACCACCACGACGATCCAAAAGGCCGCCAGCAAAGGCGTGCTGCCCAAGCAGACCGCGAGCCGGCGCATTTCGCGCCTGGCCAAGCAGGCCCATGCGAAGGTGTCACCGCCGGCAAAGGCTTAAGGCAAGTTTTTCGAGGATGGCGCGGTCGTTGCTGCGGCCGTCCTTGAGTTCCAAATCGGTACGCGATAACGAGAGCAGGCCGTCGCGCAATGATTCACTCGTAAAGCGGCGGGCCTGCTCCATTATTATTTTCGCCTGATACGGGCTGGCGCCCAGGGCGGCGGCCGCCTCGCCTTCGTTGATTTTCTGTTTCATGATCTCCCGCGCCAGAATCATCATCCGCAACTGCTTGGCGACAAAGGCGAGAATGCCGATGGGCGATTCGCCCTGGTCGATCATCTGCTTGAGCACAAACAGCGACTCGGCCGAATCCTTACGTGCCAACGCATCCATCAACTGGAAGATGGGCTGCTCTTTGACCGTGGAGAGCACGGCGGAAAGATTTTCGATGCGCACACGCGACGAGCCGGCGTGCAGCGCGGCCTTTTCCAGTTCCTTGGCCACCCCGGCCAAACAAGCGCCGACATGACGTACGAGATAATCGACCGCCTCGGCGTCCAGTTCCAGCTTCTGATCGCGGGCGATGGCCAGCACCCAGGGACGCATGCGCGACTCGTAAAGCTTGTCGAAATTGATCATCAACCCGTGCTGCTTGATCAGCTTGAGCATCTTGCCGCGTTTATCGACCTTCTCGCCGAGCATGATCAACGTGGTGAACGGCGCAGGCGATTCCAGATAATCGAGAATGCGGTCCTGCTCGTCCTTCTTCAACTTGTGGATGTCGTGCAGAACGATCACGCGCGACTTGGCCAGCATCGGCAGGCTGTTGGCGATGCGCACGAGGTCGGAGATGTCGTCGCGGCCGACGCGGAAGATATCGCTGTTCAGGCCGCGCATCGCTTCGGGCGCGGCGACGCATAAAATGCGCTGTAAAGCCATTTCCAATTGGAAAGGCTCAGGACCGGTCACCAGGTAGACCGGTTTGATTTGTTGCAGCAGATCGGTTTCCAACGTTTTGAGCGGCATCAATAAAACCCGTCGAAGATCCGGTCGTGAATGTCGGCGGAGATTTCCCGGGCCAACCAGCGAATCGCCTCTTGCTTGTTCGCTTCGCTGTCGAAAATATCGGTCACCTGCCGGTATTCGCGCATTTTCACCAGGTTGTGGTCCTCCCACAGGGTAATGCCCTCACGCGTGACCAGGCGTACGCTCAGGCGCATCGAGATGCGATACTCCACCGCGTAGTCGCTGGTGGAGAAGGAAATCGGGCTGGCTTTGAACTTGGCGATCACCCCGACCAGTGTGGCGTCGGCCTCTTCCACCGGGGCCAACTCCACCCACTCGCTTTCGGCGAACCGACGACGCAATTCGTCGCTGACGATCGCCTCCAGTCCCGCTTCGGTCGTGTCGTTGCGCATGACCGGCACGGCGATGGTTTTGATGCCTTCCGGCAGCTTATCGCCCCGTTGCGCCAGGTGATAGCCGCAGCCGGCCGTCAGCGCAACGCAAAACAGAGCGATTAAAAAAACACGGGAACCGCTAAAACAGCGGTTCCCGCATTCGATTGGCATCATGCAAATTACTCGGAGTCCTTGTAGGGGCTCCAGGTAATGCTGTTATCCTTCATCTTCCAGACGACGGCGACCTGCTGAGCCACGCCGCCTTCCTCGTAGCCGATGATCCACCAGATCTGGCCGTTTTCAAAATCGAACGGCTTGGCCGGCGTGGTGATGTACACCTTGTCCGTATACGATTTTTTCGCCGTCAACTGATAGTGCATTTCCACGTTGAGCTGACGATGCTTGGAAAGCTGATACACCAATTTGTCGCCGTTGATGACCAGCATGTCCTTGTAGACGATTTTGCCTTTCCACGGCGTCATGAAATAGCTGATGAAATTCAGACCGTTTTCATCCCACGTGGCACGTAAATGGTTGAGGTGCACGCCGATGGACTTGTGATGGTCGCCGCCGAAGTTCACTTCGGTGTACTCATGTTCGCGCGTTTCCGCAACCACGGTTACGGCAACAAAAATAACCATGATGGCAACAAGCGCGAAGGCCAAGTTTTTCCGCATGTTTTATCCCCCGGGTCGAAAAGCTTTAGATCGCGTTTTATGTACAAGGAAACCGGCACCCTGTCAACCGAATTCCACTTTTCCCGTCCCTTTTGTCCGCCGCCGGATATCTCTAATAATACACGGCGATGCCCAGCGCGCCCGCCAGATGATCGGTCGTCAGTTCGGTTTCGTCTTTGGCGCGCGGAATGCGCAATTCGTATGCAATCGCACCGGTGTACCGATACGCCGCCTCGAAAAAGAGACCGACGTCGCGCGTCAGCCGCACATTCAGGCCCGCTTTGCCCGCCAGCAACGGCAACGTGTGCTGCTCGGTAATGGATAACTCGTCCTTGGCCAGAGGAATGTCGCTGTCGACATCCTCCGGCGCTTGATGAAACGTCAGGTACAAGCCGCCGGCGGCCAGACCGACATACGGATTGACTATCGCCTGCGGGCGCATCTCGAAATTGACCGCCGCATAAAACGGCGTGAACGTGCTGTTGGTCAAACGTGTGTAGCGAACGTAGGCGAATTCATGATCGAGCTTTTCGTAGCCGATCAGGTAGCCCACGCCGAGTTCGACCGACAGGTGTTGCCACGGACAATAGCGCAGGGCGACCATGCCGCCGTAAATCGGGCCCAGCAGATCGTTCGTATCGCCGTCCAGCAGCCGGGCGTAGGACGGCGCGACGGTGAACACGACGCGCCGCGCGGCATCTTCCATCGTCGCGGGCGTTGCCTCGACGGTTTCTTCGGCCGGTTCGTCGGCCGCCGCCGAAATCGGCAAGCAACAGACGACGAACAGCAGAAATGGCAGTAGGCGTTTGCTCGCTTCGGCCATGACCTCACCCGCTCAGCGATACATCGTCGCCGAAATAGTTGCGGTCGAAAACCGGGCTGACCCGGCACAGTTTGATTGCCTCGATGAAGGACTCCGCATCGTTCACGTTGTTGGGAAAGCGCGTCCCGCAGCGCAAGAGCATGTCCAGGTCGTGCGCATCCGAACCGCCGGTCATGGCCAGCGAATACTCGATGCCGATGCGCACAAGATTGGCGAAATAATCGCGGCGCAGCACGCCTTCTTTGTTCAGCGAGAGCATCGTGCCGTTGATCGTCTCCAGGCCGTCGATGTACGGCACGACCTTGAGCACGTCGGGAAGCTTCGGCGCTTCCCAACTGCGCGCGCGCTGGCTGACGCGCGGATGCGCCCAAATGACGGCGGTCCGCTCGTCGCGGCGTAAATCGGCCACCGTATCGACTTTCTTGGGCAATCCGGTCACATAATCTTCATCGACGGAAAACACCAGAAAATCACCCTCGGCGGCGGTGATTTCGTTGCCGAAGATCACCAATGCGTCGGGCAGCAATTCGCGCAGGCGACGGCAGGCGTCGGTGGAGCCATGATCGGTCGCGGTGACGATCGGCCGGCGCGCGTTGCGGAAAACTTCGGCGATGCGCACGATGTCCATTTCCGCGCAATTGGACAGGGTTGTATGCAGATGAAGATCGACTTCAATCATGGCTCGCCATGTCCGTCAGGGTAAGGCGTTTTTGGCTTTGGCCACCAGGCCGCCGAAGTCCTCGATCTTCCAGGCGTCTTCCTTTTTGACCATTTTGACTTCGACTTCCAGTTCCTTTTTATCTCCCTCGTTAAAGGACTTGGGATCGAATTCCAGATTGTCGCCCTTGACGATGCGCAGTTGCAACGTTGCCGTATCGTCTTTGATTTTCGGTTTGCCCAGCACCTCGGCCTGTTGAACTTTGATGATATCCAGGTAGGCGACAACCTCGAAACGCGCCTGTTGGTTGACGAACAATTTGCGTAGCTTGCTCAGCGCGTCTTCGTAGGCAGCCGCGCGATGCGGGTCGGAGCCCTCGTTTTTAAACGCCAACTGGAACATGGGATCCAGCGCGATGTTGACCGCGACGAAGAAATTTTCCATCGCGATTTGCGGCGAACTTTGATCGAGCGGCTGCAACGGCGTTGGTTCGGTCAATTGCAATTGGTTGGCAATCTGTTCGACATCGCCGGACGCCACGGCTTTATCGTCGGTCGGTTTGGCGTTCGGATCGGTTTTCGGCGTCGCTTTGTCCGAGCATCCAGCCAACAAAATAATGACAAATACGACCAGGATCAATTTGCGCATATCGCAATCCTTTCCTCGTGATCGGCGCGTAGTCTTCCTGTTTAATGCTGTATTACCATGACTCATTGCGGCATCAAACGTCAACGGGGCTATCAAAGCAGGTCGATCATCCGGTCGCCGGCTGTCGTTGGATTGCCGCCAACCCCAGTGAGAAGGCTTTTTCGTTGGTGGCGCGAAACTTCGCGGGCACCGATTCGGTGACGATGCGCCGCATCATCTCGCCGGTAAGCGGCAGTGTGTTCGCCCCGGCCAACGCGCCGAGCATCACCGCGTTGACCGCCTGAGCGTTGCCCGCTTCCTCGGCCAATTGCGTGGCGTCCAGGGCATACAGACGGCCGACCGCCCCGCGTACTGTTGCGAGCATGGATTCGACCTCGGGATACGCGGACTGGCCCATGGTCACGGTGAACGGCACGATGGGATGCGTGTTGACCACCGCGACGGTTTTTGCGGCACAATAAGGCAAGGCGCGCAGCGCTTCGAGCGGCTCGAAGGCCAGCAGCACGTCGGCGTCGTTTTTGCCGATCAGCGGACTTTTCGGCCCGCCCAGCAGCACGGTGCTTTCGACGATGCCGCCGCGCTGACTCATGCCGTGCACTTCGCTAACGGTCACCGGCAGGTCGGCGAGAATCGCCGCCTCGCCCAACAACCGACTTGCGGTCAGACTGCCCTGCCCGCCGACGCCGCACAAATAAATCCGGGTCGCGCCATCGGCTTTCATGAAACACCTCCGTTCAACTCACGCACCGGGACGATCGCGCCGTTGGGACAGATCTGCACGCAGGTGCCGCACCCGTCGCAAAGGATCGGATCGATTCGCACCTGCCCATCTTGGCGATAGAAGGCCGGGCAACCGAAGTTGCTTAAACAGTTGTCGCAGCAGGCGCACAAACCGCAGGCCAGGCAGCGTTTGGCTTCGGCGATCGCGTCCGCCGGCGAGTAACCTCCTTCCACCTCGTCCCAAGAGCGGCCGGCGTCGGCGGGGACGAGCTTCGGCGCGGTGCGGCGCAGCTGCACCTCCACCGCTTGCGGCTCGTAGCGATTTTCCTTCGTCATGGCTTCGATGTCGCGCCAAGCCTCGACCGCGACCGCCTCCGGATGTTCCGCCAGTTGTTTGTCGATGCCGTAGGCCGCAATCTTGCCGCTTTGCAACGCTTCGGCCACGCTGGCCGGACCGGTTACGGCGTCGCCGCCGGCGAACAGGAACGGGTTGTCGGTCGCGCCGGTGTCGCGCTCGACGCGCATCCGGCCCCACCGATCGCGTTCGACCACCGGCAACGCTTCGGGCGCCACTGCCGGTTGTTGACCGATCGCGACGACGACATGGTCGGCCACTACGGTGAACGTCTGTTCGGTGGGCAACGGCTTGCGCCGGCCTTCCTCGTCCGGTTCGCCCAACGTCATGCGACGGCAGAACAGCGTCAGCCGGTCGCCATTTTTCTCGATGGATTCGGGCGTGCTCAACTCGACCAGTTTGACGCCTTCGGCCAGCGCGGCCTCGACCTCCTCGGCGATGGCGGGCATCTCTCGGTGCGTGCGCCGATAAATGATGGTCACCGCGTTTGCGCCCAGGCGCAGCGCACAGCGCGCGGCGTCGATCGCCGCGTTGCCGCCGCCGACCACCACCACGTGCCCGGCTAACTCGTCGAGCCCGCCGAGGTTCACCCGCCGTAGGAAATGCATGGCATCCTGTACGTGCGGCAGGGTTTCGCCGGCGATGCCCAGGCGCAAACCGCGGGTCATGCCGACCGAAACAAAGGCCGCCGCGAAGCCTCGCTCGCGCAATTCGTCGAGCGATAAATCGGCGCCGAAGCGTCGGCCGGTTTCGATCGACACGCCCAGACCCTCAATCACCGCGAGGTCTTTGGCCAGCGCCGCACGCGGCAGGCGATGGCGCGGAATGCCGTAACCGCACATGCCGCCTGCTGCGGCCTCGGCCTCGAAAATCGTCACCTCGTACCCGCGCAGGCGCAGGTCGAAGGCGCAGCCCAGGCCGGCCGGCCCGCCGCCGATCACCGCCACGCGCTTGCCGTTTTCCCGGATGAGGTTGCGCTGCCACGCGATGTACGTTCGGCGCTCGTCGTCGGTTTCCGCGTCCATGACAAAGCGCTTGATTTTATTGATCGCCAACGGTTCGTCGATGTCGCCGCGCACACAGGCCGTTTCGCACGGATGCGGGCATACGCGGCAAATGGTGTGCGGCAACGCCAGGCGTTGGCGGATGAGCGCCCGCGCGACGGCGAGATTGCCCGCCGCCACGTGCTCGATATATCCCTGCACGCACAGCCCCAGCGGACATGCCGTTTCGCACGGCGGATGCTGCATCTTATGCGGCGTGCGCCCCTCGTCGCTTTCCGGCAGCGCTGCGATGCGCGCTCGGCTGCGCGTCAGACCGTAGTCCTTGTACGTTTCCAGGCCGCACTGACCGCCCTCGCCCCGCCCGCACACGCGGCACAAGTTGTCGTCGACGCGGTAGTACGCCGCGGCGCGTTGCTGGCCCAGTTGTTTGCGCGCGAACAAGGGGCATGGGCTGCGCGAAATGAGGACCTTGGTCCCGTTTTGCGCCAGCAGGTTGCGGATGACCAGCGTGCTTTCCTTGAAGTTGAGCGGATCGATCGCGGCGATGTGCTCGACGCCGGCGGCGCGCGCCACGCGCTCGATGTCGATCGTTTCGCCGCGTACGCCCGAACCGGGATTGGGCTGATGACCGGTCATGCCGGTCGTACGATTGTCGAGCACGACCAGGGTCATGTCGCGCCGGTTATGCACCGAATTGACCAGGCCGGTCATGCCCGAATGGAAGAAGGTCGAATCGCCGATGAACGAAATAACCGGTTTGTCGCCCGTCGCGGCGAAGCCCCCGGCGCTGGACGCCGACGAGCCCATGCAGATGAAATAATCGCCCACGCCGATCGGCGGCAGAAAACCCAGCGTGTAGCAGCCGATGTCCGACAGGTACAGCGGCTCGTCGCCGGCGACCAGCTTAACCGCGTAATAGGTGGCGCGGTGCGGACAGCCGGGGCACAGAACCGGCGGTCGCGCCGGCAAGGCGGGCAACGCGGCGCCCGCGCCCTCCTCGGCGTCGAAGCCCAGCAGATCGGCCAGCGCGTGCGTTACCGGATCGGGCCCCAGTTCGCCGAGCATCGAGAAATGCCCACTCTCCTTGCCGTACACGGGAATCAGCTTGCCGCTGCGCGAACAGGTCGCGCGCAGTTCGTTTTCCAACAGGGGATCGAGTTCTTCAACAACCAGCGCGGCGTCGACCTGCGCGACGAACTCGGCCAGCAACCGGCGCGGCAACGGCCAGGTTGTCGCCAACTGCAGCACGCGCACCTTGTCGTCGAGCGCGAAACGCACCACGGCGTCCTCGACATAACAGGCCGCCACGCCGCTGGTGAGCACGCCGAAGGCGCCTTTGCCGTAAGTCCGGTTGAGCGGCGAGTCGTTGAATTGCTCCTCGGCCGCGATCATGTTTTGTTCGACGACCGGATGACGCAGCCGGGCCACCGCCGGCACAGGCGTGAAACGGCGGCGGTCGGGCGCGAACTCGCCCTTGGTTTTACGCGCGCCCAACACGCCGAAACGCACCGCACTGCGCGTGTGGGACACGCGGGTCGTCGTGCGCAGGATGACGGGCATCTCCAGTTTTTCGGAAAGCGCGAAAGCGGCTTTGACCGTCTCGTATGCTTCCTGCGGCGTGGCCGGCTCGAGCATCGGCAGCTTGCCCAGGCGCGCGTAGTGGCGGTTGTCCTGCTCGTTCTGCGAGCTGTGACAGCCCGGATCGTCGGCGCTGACCAGCACCAGGCCGGCGCGCACGCCGATGTACGCCAGGGTCATCAGCGGATCGGCCGCGACGTTGACGCCCACGTGTTTCATCGCGACCATCGTGCGCACGCCCGCGGCGGCCGCGGCTCCGGCGACTTCCAGCGCGACTTTCTCGTTGACGGAGTATTCGAATAAAACACCGGCTTCTTGGTGGAGGCGGAAAAACGTATCGCCGATCTCGCTGCTGGGCGTGCCCGGGTAGGTCGAAAAGAAGCCGAGGCCGGCCTCCAACGCGCCGCGCACGATCGCCTCATTCCCCAACAGCAAGCGCACAGTCGGTTCGGGAGAGAGCAACGGATTCATCGCTGAGCTACCTCATTGCGTTTGCGCCAGTCTAGGCAGGCCGGCGTACCCCGTCAAGGATGCGCGCACGACGGCCAACTGAAGATAAACAAATGGGAAATGCGGCGCGGCTCATGATTGACACTCCAGCGGGTCGATCCTAAGATGCGGCCGTATCTTCAGTATCAATTTGCACCGGGCGATTCTCGGATCGCCTTCACCAAGGTAGGAGATAGTCATGGTCAATGGCGAAACGATTCTTGTTCTGGGCGGCTGGGGACTGGTCGGCCGCGCCGTTTGTCACGAACTGCTGCAGGACAATCCGGCGACGATCATCGTGTGCAGCCTCAGCCGTGAAGAGGCGGAGGAGGCGGTCAACGACCTTGAACAAGAACGCATCCAAATGAACGAATTGCACCAGGTGAAAATCAGCACCAAGTTCATCGCGGAATGGGGCGATATTTTCACCCGGGTGGAATTCAAGGACACCCCCGCGCGCGCCATTAAAAAGATCGAAGACCTGACCAAGATCGTCGACGACACCTTCAACGATTTAAAGAAGATCGACCTGCCCGGCATGTTTCTCTACAAACTGATCAACAAATACAAGCCGCACATCGTGGTCGACGCGATCAACACGGCGACCATCGTCGCCTACAAAGACGTGTACGCCTCGGTGCTCGACCTGCGTATGAAGATGACCGCCCTGGAAACCGCCCATGCGCAGGGCGGCGACATGACCAAGGCGCTGACCAACATGAAAACCAGTGTCTACGAGCATCTGAGCTCGATCTATCTGCCGCGGCTGATCCGCCACATCCAGGTTTTGTATCTCGCCATGAAACAGGCGAAGACGCAGTTCTTCGTCAAGATCGGCACGACCGGCACCGGCGGCATGGGCCTGAACATCCCCTACACGCACTCGGAAGAAAAGCCGAGCCAAAAGCTGCTCTCCAAAAGCGCGGTCGGCGGCGCGCACAGCCTGCTGTTGTTTTTGATGGCCAACACACCCGACACCGCCTTCACGATGGAGATCAAACCGGCGGCGGCGATCGCCTGGAAATCGATCGACCACGGCGTCGTGGCGCGCGGCAAGCAGCCGATCCGCCTGTACGACAATCCGCCGGCCAAGGCTTTCCCGCTGGATAAATCGATCGACCTGGAAGTGTCCTGCGCCAATTGCGGCGGGCGCATCGTGGACACGGGCAAGCCGATGAAAGCGGTGTACATCAACACCGGCGAAAACGGCCTGTTCAGTTGCGGCGAATTAACCGCGATCACGACGACCGGCCAGATGGAATACGTGACGCCCGAGGAAATCGCGCGCAACGTCCGCGCTGAGCTGCACGGCGCGAACACCGGCTACGATATCGTCACGGCGATCAAGAACTCGGTGATGAGCAGCACGTACCGCGCCGGCTTCATGCGCGACTTCGCCATCGACAAGCTGCGGGGCATGGAAGACAAACACGGCGAAGCGGTCGCCTTCGAAATTCTCGGGCCGCCGCGCCTGAGCAAGCTGCTGTACGAAGCCTTTTTGCTCAAGCAGGCCTACGGCACGCCGAAAAAGATCATCGCCGCCAAACCCGAGGCGATGGCCAAAAAGCTGCAAACACTGGTCAACAAGAACGACGAGCTGCGCGCACGCATCATTTCGATCGGCGTTCCCATCGTCACCGCCGACGGCAAGAAACTGCTGCGCGGCACGAAGATCGTCGCTCCGCCGTTCCGCGGCGACAACACGGTGCCGGTCGACGCCAAGCTGCTGGATCATTACTGCTACGAGGGCTGGGTCGATCTGCGTCCCGCAAACATGGAATGCTGGCGCAAACGCATGCAGAACCTGGCGGCGGTGATGGAGGCGATCGACTGGAAGAAGGGCGGCGCAAACACATCGAGCCGTTTCAATCGTAAAAATTATCTCGACGAGGACGGCCGCCTGAACATCGGCGAAATCGCCGGATGGATTTTCAACACCGAGGAAGACGGCAGCCGCATCGGCTTCCAGCCGGTCGCGATCAAGACGCACAACTAAGCGATTATTTCGTGCTCGATCCTTTTGATTTCGGCTTCCAACCGGGCGACGGTTTCATCGACCGTCGCCTTTTCTTTGGCCGCGCCGGCGTGGGCGATGTAGTGCTTGATCTTGGGCTCGGTGCCTGAGGGGCGAATCGCCAGATTCGTCAGCCCGTCGGCGGACAGCTCGAAGACCAGCACATTGCTGGTTTCCAGACCGGTCTTTTCCACCGCGCCGGTGGCGAGGACGCGCCGCGTCGCCGTGAGGCGGTCGACGATCGCGTGCACGGCATACCCGGCGATCTGCGCAGGCGGATGGTTGCGGAGCCGATCCATTAAATAGCGCATCTGTTCGGCGCCGGACTCGCCTTCGAGGAACACCGAAAATTGCGACTCTTTGAAATAACCGTACTTGGCGTACAGTCGCTCGCGGAAATCCACCAGCGACATGCCACGCGCTTTGCCCCATGCGGCCAACTGCGCCAAAAGGCACGCGCCGGCGGCGCTGTCCTTGTCGCGCACCTCGTGGCTGCGCATGTAGCCGATCGACTCCTCGAAAGAAAACAGCATCAACGCCGGATCGAGACCTTTTTCTTCGCGCTGCAGAATTTCCGCGGCCATGTTCTTGAAACCGACCAGCAAATCGTCGACAACCTCCACGCCGTAGGCTTCGCAAATTTTCCGCACCAACTTGGTCGAAACCAGCGTGGTCAGCACGTAGCCTTTTGCGGGCAGACGATCCTGCTCGCGCAGGCGGCCGAGCAAAAATTCGAGCATCATCGCGCCGACGGTGTTGCCGGTGAGGTACACGAAACCGCCCTGCCCGTCAGGCGCGAACACGCCTACGCGGTCGGCGTCGGGGTCCGAGGCCATGACCACGTCGGCATTCACCTGCCGGCCCAGCGCCACGGCCAGGTCCATCGCGGCGGGGATTTCCGGATTCGGGTAATTGTCGCGCACGGTGGGGAACTGACCGTTCATTTCGACCTGCGCGGGCGGCAGGTGCACGTCGGCGAAACCCAGCGCCTCGAGCGCCGGGGGCACGATCGTCACACCGGCGCCGTGCAGCGGTGAATAGACGATGCGCGCGTCGCGTTCGGCGCACACGTCGTAATCGCGGCGGACCATCGCCAGGTAGGCGCGATCGACGCGGTCGTCGAGCATTTCGACGAGCCCGGCGCGCTGCGCTTCCTCCAGGTCCATGCGTTCGATCGCACCGACCCGCGCAACCTCTTCGAGCACCGCCTTGTCGTGCGGCGCAACCATCTGCCCGCCGTCTTCCCAGTAAGCCTTGAAGCCGTTGTCGCTGGGCGGGTTGTGACTGGCGGTAATCACCACGCCGGCAATCGTGTGCAGATGGCGCACGGCGAAGCTGAGCAGCGGCGTCGAGCGCGGTCCGTCGAACAGGTACACTTTGATGCCGTTGGCGGCGATGACCTCGGCGGTCAGACGCGCGAATTCCGCGCTGCTGGGGCGCACGTCGCGGGCGATAACCACGCCGCGCTCGGCCAGCGTGCCGTCGGCGTCCTGTTTTTTAATATAGGCGGCGACGCCCTGTGCGCTTTCGCCGATGGTGCGTTTGTTCAGCCGGTTGCTGCCCACGCCCACGCGCCCGCGCCGGCCGCCGGTGCCGAAGGGAATCAACTGATAAAAAGCGTCGATCAGCGGCACGGGACGAATCAACTCGCACACGCGTTCGCGGTATTCGGCGTATTCGGGCTGCGTCAGCCACGCCTTGGCGTTGCGGTAGGTGACCTCGGTGATCTCACCCATGTCGCGGTACACATCCAACAAACGGAGATAATGCTCGACACGATCAGCCATGATTGACTCCCAATTGCTTCAACACGTTTTCGGTATCGCTGAAATCCTCGAAAACCAAGTGCGCGCCCAAGGCCTTGAGCCGCGCGGCCGAAAAATTCAGCGTGCCCACGCCAACGGCCGTGCAGTCGTTGGCCAGCGCGCAGGCGACGTCGCGGTCGGTGTCGCCGATGACGTATACATGCGGACCGGGTTCGATCGTCCGTCCCAGATGGCGCGAGGCGCGTTCCAGCGCGATGGGCACGAGCTTTTCGCGTTGTTCGTGGTCCGAGCCGAACGCGCCGTAAGGGAAAAATTTCCAGAGGTCGAAGTAGGACAATTTGGCAAACGCCCCGCCGCGCACGTTGCCGGTCAACAACCCGATAGACAGATCGCTGCGGCCGCCGAGACGTTCCAGCAATTCACGCACGCCGGGGTAGACCGTCGCCGTATGGCTGTGCGGCATTTCAGCGGCGATGTAACTTTCGTACTCGCGAATCATCGCGGGAATTTCCGCGTCGGGATCGGCGACCTTGATGTCGTGCAGCAGCAGCGCCTCGCGAAAGATCGCCGGATCGACCTTCCCCTGAAATTGAAAACCGTCGAAGGCGTCGTGCAAGCCGTAGCGCTCGAAAAACACACGGTTCATGCTGCGCAGACCGGCGCCGCCGGAGAGCATCAGCGTGCCGTCGATGTCGAACAGGTAAACGTTCACGAATCATTTCCTCCAGTAGCTCGGCAACAGCAACACGATCACCGTGTAGATTTCCAGACGCCCCACGATCATACAGAAAATCAGAATCCATTTACCGATCAACGGAATGAACGCGAAATTTTCATGCGGGCCCACGCCGGCCAACCCCGGGCCGACGTTGCCGATGGTCGCCGCCACGCTGGTGAACGCCGTAACGAAATCCAGGCCCAGCGCGCTCATGATCAACGAGCAAACCACAAACAACAATAAGTACAAGGTGAAAAAATTCCAGATCGAGCGCATTACGTTGTCGGGCACCAGCACCCGGCCCAGGCGCAACGGCATGACCACCCGCGGGTGCACCAGGCGGTACAACTCGTTGAGTACCTGTTTGATCAGCAACTGCACACGCGCGATTTTGATCGAGCCGCCGGTCGATCCGCTCATGCCGCCGACGAACATCAGCAGGAACAGCAGCACGTGCAAAAACGACGGCCACTTGTCGAAGTCGGCGGAAGTGAATCCGGTGGTCGTGATCATGGTGGGCACCTGGAAAAAGGCGCGGCGAAAGCTTTCGAACAGATTCGGATAAACCCGCGTGAAATACAGCGAGGCGGTGACCGCGACGATGCACACGAGCGTCAGCCAAGTATAAAAACGAAATTCGGCGTCGCGCCACCAAGCCTTCAAATCGCCCTTGAGCATGCGGTAATGCAGCGCGAAATTCACGCCGGCCAGAAACATGAAAATCGCGATGACGAAATCGAAGTACACACTATCGTATGCTTCGATCGACAGATTGCGCGTGGAAAAGCCGCCGGTAGCCAGCGTGGCGAAGGAGTGGCAGACCGCATCGAACCAACCCATGCCGCCCAGCATCAGCAGGACGACCTCGACAGCGGTGATCAGGACATACACCGCCCAGAGGGTCTTCGCCGTCTCGGCCACGCGCGGCTTGATCTTGTCGGCCGTCGGTCCGGGCACTTCGGCTTTGAACAACTGCATGCCGCCGACGCCCAACAACGGCAGAATGGCGATGCCCAGCAAGATGATCCCCATGCCGCCCAGCCAGTGCGTCAGTGCGCGCCAAAACAACAGGCCGTGCGGCTTGTCTTCGATGGAGGTAAGCACGGTCGCACCGGTGGTCGTCAAGCCGCTGACCGATTCGAAGACGCAATCGGTGAAGGAAGGAAAAACGTCGAAAAAGTAGTACGGCAGTCCGCCGAACAAACCGGCCAGGAACCACCCGACGGCAACGATGAAAAAGCCCTCGCGGATGCTGATTTCCTTGCGCTCATTTTTAAAGATCAACACCAGCGCGCCGCCGAAGCCGACGGTGACCATGGCCGACAGGGCGAGCGACGAGAAGTCGCCGTCGCCGTACAGCAACGCAACGATCATCGGGGCGATCATCGACAACCCGAAGAAAAAGATCATGGCGCCGAGAATTTTTGAAATGAAACGGACACTCACAACCTGGATACGCTCCGTCTTTCGTTCATCTCATTTACGCCAAAACGCGGGCACCAACAGAATGATGATCGTATAGATCTCCAAACGTCCGGCGTACATGCAAAAACACAGGATCCATTTGCCGACCATGGGAATCTCTGCATAGTTACCATGAGCGCCCACCTTGGCCAACCCGGGGCCGACGCCGCCCAAGGTCGCGGCGACGCCGGTCGCGGCGGAGATCAAATCGACGTTCAATGCCGTGAGCGTCAGCGTGGCCGTCACAAAGACCGCCAGATACGCCGCGATGTACACCAACACGGAATGGATCAGCGCGTTGTCGATCACCTGTTTGTTGACCCGCGTGACGATGACGGCCTTGGGGTGAATCAGGCGGTACAGTTCGAGGTAGATGTTTTTGAACATGACCAGCACGCGCATGACCTTCAGCCCGCCGCCGGTCGAACCGACCATCGCGCCCACAAACATCAGCAACACCAGAATGAGCCGCAGCAGATCGGGCCAGCGATCGAAGTCGGCGCTGGAAAAACCGGTGCACGTGATGATCGAACTGACCTGAAAGATCGCGTAGCGGAAACTGTCGAACCAACCGCCGTAGAGTTTGTCCGCTTTAAGCACGAGCGTTGCGACGACGGTCGCGGCGACGATCAAACCCAGGTACAGCCGCAGCTCGCCGTTGTCGGAGTAAGCCTTTTTTTCCCGCGTGAGAAAACGGAAGTGCAACGCAAAGTTGATGCCGGCAAGGATCATGAAGAACGAAACGATCATTTCGATCGCCGTGCTGTTGTACGACTCGATGCTCAGGTTGCGTGTGGAAAAGCCGCCGGTGGCGACCGTGGCGAAGGAGTGGCAGATGGCGTCGAACAGGTTCATTCCGCTGAAGAGCAACGCCACGACCTCGGCCATGGTCAGCAATAAATAGACCTTCCACAGCACCTTGGCCGTGTCGGCGATGCGCGGCTTGATTTTATCGGCGCTCGGGCCCGGCACCTCGGCGCGAAAGAGCTGCATGCCGCCCACGCCGATCAACGGCAGAATGGCCAAGCCCAGCAGGATAATGCCCATACCGCCGATCCAATGGGTCAGCGCGCGCCAGAAGAGAATGCCGTGCGATTTGTCTTCGATCGTGACCATCACCGAGGCGCCGGTGGTGGTCAGACCGCTGACGGTTTCGAACAGCGCGTCGGTGACGGTGCTGAAGGTGTGCGTGAAGATGTACGGCAACGCGCCGAAAACGCCGGCCAGCGCCCAGACGAACGTGACGATGAGAAAACCTTCGCGGTTGGTGATTTCCCGCGAACCGCGAAACGCGATGAGATACAGCGACAAGCCGAAAAACATGGTGATGAGGAACGACAAGAAAAAGGCGCTCCAGTCGCGTTCGCGGTAGATAAGCGCGACCAGCAGCGGCGCCAACATGGTCAGCCCGTAAAAACAGGTCAACGAACCGAGGACCCGGATCATGTTGCGTACGCGCATCGCCATTCCCAACGGCGGTTAGAAATACGACAAACTGACCGACACCAAGCGCTCGACGGCCTTGATGTTGCCGCTGACGGTGAGGATCAACACGTGATCGCCCGGCTGGATGACGTCCTTGCCGCCGGGGATCCGCACTTCGCCCTCGTGCAGGATCGCCACGACCAGCAACCCACGCGGAAAGGTAATTTCCTGCAGCGGCTTGCCGACGATCTGCGACGTTTCCAGCGCTTCGAACTCGATGATCTCCGTGCTTTCGTTACCCAGGGCGATCGCACTGCGCACGCGCCCTTTGCGCAGGTACGCCAGGATCTTGTTGACTGCCGCCAGGCGCTTGGAGACGACGTTGTCCACGCCGATGGTCGAAACGATCTGCGTGTAGGTCGGCCGCTCGAGCACGGTGATGACTTTGCGCGTGCCCATGCGCTTGGCCAGCAGGGCCGAGAGCACGTTTTCTTCGTCGTCGTAGCTGGTGCTGACGAAGGCGTCGATGGCGGAGATGTTCTCTT
>ERZ795059.2909-NODE-2909-length-17107-cov-11.331281_pt1 | contig 17107 bp, 19 predicted proteins | sample MGYA00375143_ERZ795059 | MGnify/ENA primary metagenome ERZ795059 (study PRJEB30188, sample SAMN05720168) | activated sludge metagenome | isolation source: Anaerobic digester | place: USA | collected 2015-01-07 ... | reverse complement strand
ACGATCAGCGAGTCGTAGCCGTCGCCGCTGCGCACGCTGTCGCGCAGCCGGCCTTCCTCGACGAAACCTTCGCTGCGGTAGAGCGCCAGCGCGCGTTCGTTCTTCGACTTGACGTCGAGCCAGAAGCGGTGCGCGCCGAGGTCGCGGAAGGCCATCTGCGCCAATAGCCGCACGCAGGCGCGGCCCAGGCCGTGGCCCTGGTCTTCCGGCAGCAGCACGATGCGCTTGAGCTCCACGGAGTGGTGCGGGTTGCGGCAGCCCTGCAGGATGACGAAGCCGGCACGCTCGTAGTCGGGGTCGGTCTCGACGATGAAGTGGCGGAAGTCGGGGAAGCGCACCGCGCCTTCGTGCTGGGTGCGCTCCCAGGGCGTGATGAAGGGCCGGTTCGACGTGTCCTGCTCGACCGAGATGACGAAGTCCAGGTCCGACAGCATCGTCGGTCGCAGCCGCAGGTTCATGACGACCCCTCGCCCGGCGGGTACGCCGGTCGATCCCCCGAGGGGAACGACGGCCGCGGCTCCATGCCCGCCTGCGCGGGCATGGACGGCCGGAGTGCCAGCCCCGTCTCGGGGCTGGCGTGGGCCGGCTTGGGAGCGGCCCGGCGCTCGGCCCGCCTCATCGCGGCGCCTTCACACATCCACCTCGACGTCATCGCCGCGCAGCTCCATCAGCTCGCGGCGCGCCTGCGCCTCGCCCTTGCCCATCAGCTTGGTCAGCGCCTCGACGGTGGCCGCGAAGCCGTGCGCGCCGAAGCTCACCTGCAGCAGGCGGCGCGTGTCGGGGTTCAGCGTGGTGTCCCACAGCTGCTCGGCGTTCATCTCGCCCAGGCCCTTGAAGCGGCTGATGCTCCAGGCGTTCTCGCGCGCGCCTTCCTTGCGCAGCTTGTCGAGCGCGGCAGTGAGCTCGCCCTCGTCGAGCGCGTAGATCTTCGCCGCCGGCTTCTTGCCCCGCGCCGGCGCGTCGACGCGGAACAACGGCGGCTTGGCGACATGGATGTGGCCGTGCTCGATCAGCTTCGGGAAGTGTCGGAAGAACAGCGTGAGCAGCAGCACCTGGATGTGCGAGCCGTCGACGTCGGCATCGCTGAGGATGCAGATCTTGCCGTAGCGCAGCCCGCTGAGGTCGGGCGTGTCGTCGGGGCCGTGCGGATCGACGCCGATGGCCACCGCGATGTCGTGGATCTCGTTGTTGGCGAACAGGCGGTCGCGCTCGACCTCCCAGGCATTGAGCACCTTGCCGCGCAGCGGCAGGATGGCCTGCGTCTCCTTGTTGCGGCCCATCTTCGCACTGCCGCCGGCCGAGTCGCCCTCGACCAGGAACAGCTCGTTGAGGCTCAGGTCGCGGCTCTCGCAGTCGGTCAGCTTGCCGGGCAGCACGGCCACGCCGGAGCCCTTGCGCTTCTCGACCTTCTGGCTGGCGCGCTGGCGCGTCTGCGCCTGGCGGATGACCAGTTCGGCGAGCTTCTTGCCGAGGTCCACATGCTGGTTGAGCCACAGCTCCAGCGCCGGCTTCACGTAGGTCGAGACCAGCCGAAGCGCATCGCGCGAATTCAGCCGCTCCTTGATCTGGCCCTGGAACTGCGGGTCCAGCACCTTGGCGCTGAGCACGAAGCTGGCGCGCGAGAACACGTCCTCGGGCATCAGCTTCACGCCCTTGGGCAGCAGCGAATGCAGGTCGATGAAGCCCTTGATCGCGCCGAACAGGCCGTCCTTCAAGCCCGACTCGTGCGTGCCGCCGGCCGAGGTCGGGATCAGGTTGACGTAGCTCTCGCGCATGACGTTGCCGTCTTCGGTGAAGGCCACGCACCAGGCCGCGCCCTCGCCCTCGGCGAAGTTCTCGGTCTCGCCGCCGTCGGCGTAGTGCTCGCCCTCGAACAGCGGGATCACCGGGTCGGCCGTCAGCGTCTGCATCAGGTAGTCGCGCAGGCCGCCCTTGTAGAGCCACTGCAGCTTCTCTCCCGACTTTTCGATGGACAGCGACACCGTCACACCGGGCATCAGCACGGCCTTGCTGCGCAGCAGGTGCATCAGCTCGTTCTTCGGCAGCTCGGCGCTCTCGAAGTACTTGGCGTCGGGCCAGGCGCGCACGCTGGTGCCGGCCTTGCGATCACCCGCGGCCGCCTTGCGCGTCTTCAACGGCTCGATCACGTCGCCGCCGGAGAACACGATCGTCGCCACCTGGCCTTCGCGGTACACCGTGACTTCGAGCCGCTTCGACAGCGCGTTGGTGACACTCACGCCCACGCCGTGCAGGCCGCCCGAGAAGCTGTAGGCACCGCCCGATCCCTTGTCGAACTTGCCGCCGGCGTGCAGCCGTGTGTAGACGATCTCGACCACCGGCACCTGCTCTTCCGGATGCAGGCCGATGGGTATGCCGCGGCCGTCGTCCTCGACGCTGACCGAGCCGTCGGCGTGCAGCGTCACGTCGATGCGCTTGCCGTGGCCGGCCAGCGCCTCGTCGGCCGCGTTGTCGATCACTTCCTGGACGATGTGCAGCGGGTTGTCGGTGCGCGTGTACATGCCCGGCCGCTGCTTGACGGGCTCGAGGCCCTTGAGCACGCGGATCGACGCTTCGCCGTACTCGCCCGGAGTCTTGCCTTTGGTTGCCATGGCGGCGGATTCTAGGCGCCGCCTGCAGGGCCCCGGCGCTTCCGCTAGAGTGCCCGGATGTCTTCGCACGCCGCCCCTGCCCGCCTTTCCATGACCCAGGTGCTGCTGTGCGGCGCCGCCATCGTCACCCTCTCGATGGGCATCCGCCACGGCTTCGGCCTGTGGCTGCAGCCGATCACGATGGAGCGCGGCTGGACGCGCGAGACCTTCGCCTTCGCACTGGCCGTGCAGAACCTCGCCTGGGGCCTGGCCGGGCCCTTGGCCGGCGGGCTGGCGGATCGCTTCGGCGCCTTCCGCGTGCTCATCGTTGGCAGCCTGCTGTATGCACTCGGGCTGGTGCTGATGGCAGTGTCGACTTCGGGCCTGGCCTTCACCGGCAGCGCCGGTCTGCTGCTGGGCATGGCGCAGTCGGGTACGACCTACGCGATCGTCTACGGCGTGATCGGCCGCAACGTCGACGCCTCCAAGCGCAGCTGGGCGATGGGCGTGGCGGCTGCGGCCGGCTCGTTCGGCCAGTTCCTCATGGTGCCGGTGGAGAACTGGCTGATCGGCGGCATCGGCTGGCAGTCGGCGCTGTTCGTGCTGGGTTGCCTGGCGCTGGCGATCATGCCGCTCGCGTTCGGCCTTCGCGAGCCCGAACGTGCTGCCGCCACGGGCCACCAGCAGAGCGTGGGCGCCGCCTTGCGCGAGGCCTTCGGCTACCCGAGCTTCCGCTTGCTGATGGCGGGTTATTTCGTCTGCGGCTTCCAGGTGGTGTTCATCGGCGTGCACATGCCCAGCTACCTGAAGGACCACGGCCTGACACCCGATGTCGCCACGACGGCGCTGGCGCTGATCGGCCTGTTCAACGTCGTGGGCACCTACGCCGCGGGCTCGCTCGGCCAGCGCATGCAGAAGAAGTACATCCTGTCGGCCATCTATGCACTGCGTTCGGTGGCCATCGTCGTCTTCCTCAGCGTGCCGCTGACACCCTGGAGTGTCTACATCTTCTCCTCGGTGATGGGCGTGCTGTGGCTGTCGACGGTGCCGCCGACCAACGCGGTGGTGGCGCAGATCTTCGGCGTGCAGTACCTGTCGATGCTGGGCGGCTTCGTGTTCCTGAGCCACCAGATCGGCAGCTTCCTCGGCGTGTGGCTGGGCGGCAAACTCTACGACAGCACCGGCAGCTACGACGTGGTGTGGTGGATCGCGGTCGCGCTGGGCGTATTCGCCGCGCTGATCAACCTGCCGGTGAAGGAGCGTGCCATCGAGCGGCCGCTCGTGCCGGCGGCCGCATGACGCTGCGCCGGGTGATGGTCTACGGCGCCGCCGTCGCGGCGCTGCTGCTGGTGTTCGCCGCCTACCTGCGGCCGGACCTGGTGATGACGCTGGCCAACCAGCTCTGGGCCTGCTTCTGATGACGCCGAACGCCGCGCACGCCGGCATCGCCGCCTCGCCCTGGGTGCAGCGCTGGTCGGCGCTGGTCCCCGCCGGCGCCAGCGTGCTCGACGTGGCCTGCGGTTCGGGTCGACACCTGCGCTGGTTCGCCCAGCGGGGCTGCCGCGTCACCGGCGTGGACCGCGACACCGCGGCGATCGAGTCGCTGCAGGGCGTGGGCGAGTTGCTCGTCGCCGACATCGAGAACGGCCCCTGGCCCTGGCCGGGCCGGCAGTTCGATGCGGTGGTGGTGACGAACTACCTGTGGCGCGCGCTGCTGCCGACTCTCATGGCCAGCGTGGCGCCCGGCGGCGTGCTGATCTACGAGACCTTTGCGCTGGGCAACGAGAGCGTGGGCAAGCCGTCGAATCCGGCCTTCCTGCTGCGCCCCGGCGAGTTGCTTCAGGCGGCACAGGGCCTGCGCGTGCTCGGCTACGAGGACGGATTCCTCGCCGCGCCCGAGCGCTTCGTGCAGCGCCTGTGCGCCGTCCGCGAGGCGCCGACATCCGGCGTTGCGGCCCGCTACCCCCTCTAAGCCGGGGCTTCCCGCCCCGCCCGGCTAAAATCGCGCGATTCGAAGGATCGTCCCATGAAACCCATTGTTGGCAGCATCGTCGCGCTCGTGACGCCGATGCACGATGACGGCAGCGTCGACTACCCCGCGCTGCGCCGGCTGATCGACTGGCACATCGCCGAAGGCACCGACTGCATCGGCGTGGTCGGCACGACCGGCGAGTCGCCCACGGTCTCGGTCGACGAGCACTGCGAGATCATCCGCGTCTCGGTGGAGCACGCCAAGGGCCGCGTGCCGATCATGGCCGGCACCGGCGGCAACTCCACGCGCGAGGCGATCGAGCTGTCGCGCTTCGCCAAGAAGGTCGGCGCCGACTGCACGCTGTCGGTCGTGCCGTACTACAACAAGCCTTCTCAGGAAGGCATCTACCAGCACTTCAAGGCGATCGCCGAGGCGGCCGACATCCCGATGGTGCTTTACAACGTGCCCGGCCGCACCGTCGCGGACATGCAGCACGACACCGTGCTGCGTCTGGCGCAGGTGCCCGGCGTGATCGGCATCAAGGAAGCCACCGGCAACATCGAGCGCGCGCAGTGGCTGATCAAGCAGGCGCCCAAGGGCTTCTCGATCTACTCCGGCGACGACGGCACCGCCGTGGCGTTGATGCTGCTCGGCGGCCATGGCAACGTCAGCGTCACGGCCAACGTGGCGCCCAAGGCGATGCACGAGCTGTGCATGGCGGCCATCGCCGGCCAGACCCGCGACGCCGCAGCGTTGCAGATGCGCCTGCTGCCGCTGCACAGGAGCCTGTTCTGCGAATCCAGCCCGGCGCCCACCAAGTGGGCGATGCAGCGGCTGGGCCTGATCGGCGGCGGACTGCGCCTGCCGATCACGCCGCTGACCGCGGCAGGCCAGGCGCAGGTCGAGCAGGCCTTGCGCGACGCCGGCCTGCTGTGAAATCGGCCGCCAATTGCTTCCCTTGAACACCGGCGCCGCGCGGGCATGCTGCCCTGCCGCGGCCACCTCGGAGACGTCCCCCGTGACCCTGCCTTCTGACCACCTTCCGCTGCGCGGCCTCGTCCTGTCCCTGGCCATCGTGCTCGGCGGCTGCTCGTCGATCGAGAACCTGGTCGCCGGCGACAAGATCGACTACCGCAGCTCCGGCACCAGGACGCCCGGGCTGGAAGTGCCGCCCGACCTGACCCAGCTCGCCCGCGACTCGCGCTACCAGCCCACCGGCGGCGCCATCAGCGCGGCGACCTTCCAGTCCGGCGCATCGTCGCCGGCCGCCGTGCAGACCGCCGCCACGGTGGCGCCGACACAGATCGGCGAAGTGCGCATCGAACGCCAGGGTAACCAGCGCTGGCTGGTGACACCGCTGACGCCCGAACAACTCTGGCCGCGCCTGCAGGCCTTCTGGAAGGACAGCGGCTTCACGCTCGTGATCGACCAGGCGGCCACCGGCGTGATGGAGACCGAGTGGAACGAGAACCGCGCCAAGCTGCCGCAGGACATCGTTCGCAACACGCTCGGCAAGGTGATCGATTCCTTCTACTCCACCGGCGAGCGCGACAAGTTCCGCACCCGTGTCGAGCGCACGACCAACGGCACCGAGGTCTACATCAGCCACCGAGGCGTGGAAGAGGTCTACGTCAACACGCAGAAGGACTCCACAGTCTGGCAGCCGCGGCCGGCGGATCCGCAGCTCGAGGCCACCTTCCTCGCGCGCCTGATGGCCCGCCTGGGTGTCGCCGAAGAGGCCGCCAAGGCGACGGTCGCCTCGGCGCCGGTCCCCAACGCTCGCGCCCGCGTGCTCGCCAACCAGCCCGGCGCCACGTTGCAGGTCGATGACAGCTTCGACCGCGCCTGGCGCCGTGTCGGCCTGGCCCTGGACCGCAGCGGCTTCACCGTGGAAGACCGCGATCGCACGCAGGGCCTGTACTTCGTGCGCTACGTCGATCCGAAGGAAGTGGGCAAGGCCGAACCGGGATTCTTCGCCAAGCTGTTCGGCGGCAAGGACGACGCGGTGGGCCCGGTGCGTTATCGCATCCAGGTGAAGGCCGAAGGCGAGCGTGCCAACGTCACGGTGCAGAACGCGCAGGGTTCGCCGGAGCCCGGCGAGGCCGGCCAGCGGATCGTCAAGCTGCTGCTCGACGAACTGAAGTAGGCGCTGCGCCGTCGATGCGCTTCTGCAGCCTCGGCAGCGGCAGCGGCGGCAATGCCACCATCGTCGAAGCGAGCGATGGCAGCGGCGTCAGCCGCGTCGCCATCGATTGCGGTTTCTCGCTGCGCGAGTTCGAGTTGCGGCTGGCACGCGCCGGCCTGTGCTGCGACGAGCTCGACGCGATCTTCGTCACCCACGAGCATGGCGACCACATCGGCTGCGCCGTCTCGCTGGCAAGGCGCCATGGCATCGCGCTGTGGATGAGCCGCGGCACCTGGCGCGCCATTGGCGCCCCCGAAGCGGACGGATTGCTCCACTTCGCACGCGATGGCGAGGCCGTTGCGCTGGGCCGGCTGCAGCTGACCCCCTACACCGTGCCGCACGACGCCATGGAGCCGCTCCAGCTTCGCTGCAGCGACGGCGCCTCGCACCTGGGCGTGCTGACCGACGCCGGTTCGATCACGCCGCACTTGCTGGCGCACCTGCAGGGCTGCCAGGCGCTGCTGCTGGAATGCAACCACGACGCGCAGATGCTCGCGCAGTCGCGCTACCCCGCCTCGCTGAAGGCACGCATCGGCGGCCGGCTCGGCCACCTGTCCAACGACACCGCGGCGCAGATCCTCGCGTCATGTGCGCACGCCGGTCTGCAGCATCTCGTGGCCGCGCACCTGAGCGAGCAGAACAACAGCCCCGAACAGGCCCGCGCGGCCCTGGCGCGGGCCTGTGGCGCAGCGCCCGACGAGATCGTCGTGGCGGACCCGGCCGCGGGCTTCGGCTGGCTGGACATCCGCTGAGCGGGCAAAAACGCGTCACCCATGCAAAAGGCCGCCTCGCGGCGGCCTTCTGGAAGCAATTCGGTACGAAACCGATTACTTCTTGACAGCGTCGGCAGCCTTGTTGGCGGCGTCCTTGACGGCGTCGGCAGCCTTGCCGGCAGCGGCGGAGGCAGCGTCGGTCACGGCAGCAGCAGCTTCCGAAGCGGCACCGGCCACGGCGGCGGTGGCACCAGCGGCGCCCGAAGCGGCGGCGTCAACGGCAGCCGAAGCGGCGGCGGCGACCGGGGCGGTCACGGCAGCAGCGGGAGCGGCGGCGGGAGCAGCTTCTTCCTTCTTGCCGCAAGCGGCCAGGGCGAAAGCGGCAATCAGGGAAGCCAGCAGAACGGTCTTCTTCATACTTGTATCCTCAAATCAAAGAGTCGAACAATTACCAGTAATTGTGGGATCCCTCCGATCGACAGAGGCCCATCCAGCATGGCCTGGAGAGCTCGAGCATCCCCATATGGCCAAGCCCATCATTATAGCCAGCATTAGGGAAGTCCCTAGAGTCCCAAGGTAGTGGCTGGAAACGCTTCCTCGGAGCGTTGCAAAACCGCATCAATCGCTTCCCGCCACTGGACCGCGTCGGCGGTCTCGCGCGACGCGATGCCACGGTAGTGCACCCGGTCGAACAGACGCACCGAAAGCAGGCCCGGCGCGAGCAGGATGGTGGGCATCTGCCCCGCCTCGAGATCGTTGTTGGTGCGGCAATGCACCACATGGGCGAACTGGCGGCGCCAGGTCACCCAGCGCGCATGGCGGCGCGCGATCTCGTCGAAGTTGCGAGCCACCACGGTGAAGCTGCGGTGCGCCTGCACCCAGTGGGTCAGGTCGTCGATCACCTCGCGCTCGCTGATCGGCCAATCGGCGAAGTCGTCGTCGATCAGCAGGATCTCGCGGCAACCCACCAGCGCCGCCTCGGCAAAGGCGCCGCGCACGGCATCATGGAAGTTGCCGCGCGAATCGATCGGCGCGCGGGTCGGTTCGTCCTGGTTCATCGCATTCCTCCTTCGTCGTCGGCATGCAGCCAGCCGGCCCGGGCCCATTGATCGAGAAGCGCCAGGGCATCGGCGCTCAACGAAGCCATGCGGGCTGCATCGAGTTGGCGGCGGTCGGCCAGGCGGCGCATCAGTGTCGCATCGCGCCCGCCGGCCCGGAACGCCTCGCCGTTGATGAACACATGCCGCTTGTCGTAGATCATGCGGGTACGGCGATCGAGCCGCACCGCGCATCCGCGAGGCAGCGGCGCGCCGGCGTCGAACCACACCCCCGGCTTGGGCTCGCTGAGCACCTCGCCGAGCGCGAGATCGAAACCGCCCTGGCGCTCCAGCCAGGCACGCATGGCGTCCAGGCCGAAGGCATGCAAAGCCTCGGGGATGCGCCCCGGCGCCGACGTCGCTTCCTGCGCCGGATCGCGGTAGATCGTGTCGCCCGCTTCGTCTTCATCGCTGTCCAGCGCGCGCTGCAGCAGTTCGCGACCGAGTTCGCGCGCGCCGGCCGACCGGAAGCCGATCGAGCAGGTCATGCACTCGCCCTCGGCGATGCCGTCGTGGGCCCAGCGCGGCGGCAGGTAGAGCATGTCGCCGGGCTCGAGCAGCCACTCCTGCTCGGCGACGAAGTTGGTGAGGATCTTCAGCGGCACGTCGGGTTGCAACTCGGGCCGGGGCAGCCGGCCGATGCGCCAGCGCCGACTGCCGTGGATCTGCAGCAGGAACACGTCGTAGGAATCGAAGTGCGGGCCGACGCCGCCCCCGTCGGTGGCATACGAGACCATCACGTCGTCCAGCCGCGCGTCGGGCACGAAGCGGAAGCGCTCGAGCATGTCGCGGGCAAGGTCCAGGTGCAGGTCCATGCCCTGCACGAGCAGGCTCCACTGCGACTGCGTGAGCGGCGGCAGAGCGCGTCGCGCGAAAGGCCCGTGGCGCAAAGACCAGTCCTTGCCGTGGCGCACGATCAGGCGCGATTCGACGCCCTCGCCGGCGGCCAGCGCGAACAGCTCGGCGCGGCCGACGAAGGGCTTCGCCATCGGCACGGCCTGCCGCACCAGCAGCGGCTTCTTCTGCCAGTGGCGGCGCATGAAAGTGGCGGGCGTCAGGCCGCCCAGCAGGGGTGTCGCGGCGTCGATGTCGATGGGGTTCATGGGAGCGATTGTGCGATCATCTTGCGCATGCTCATCACGTCCCCCTGCGTCGTCACCCTGACCTGGCGCCTGCAAGACACCCTCGGCAACCTGATCGACGAGCTGGCCGATCCGCTGGAGTTCTTCTACGGCGGCAATGACCTGCTCGAGAAGGTCGAGGAGGCGCTTGTCGACCAGACCACCGGCTTTGCGGCCGAACTGCACCTCGAGCCCGAGCATGCGTTCGGCGACTACGATTCCTCGCTGGTGTTCTTCGAGTCGCGCGCGGTCATGCCCGAGGGCATCGAGGTCGGCATGCAGTTCGACGGCCCGCCGCCCGGTGCCGCGACGCCGGACATGCCGCAGGAAGCGATCTACACCGTCACCGAGGTCTACCCCGAGCATGTGGTGCTCGACGGCAACCACCCGCTGGCCGGCATCGCGCTGCGCCTGAACCTGGTGGTGCGCGACGTGCGCGAAGCCACCGAAGACGAGATCGAAGCCGGCAGCGTCGGCTCCTCGGCCTTCACGGTGCTCAACACCGCGCCGCCGGACACGCCGCTGCACTGAGCGCTTCAGCGGCGCCGAAGCCGCGCGTCAATGCTTGCCGGTCGAGCCGAAGCCGCCCTCGCCGCGCTTCGAGGCGCCGAACTCGTCGACACGGCGGAACGCCGCCTGCACCACCGGCACGATGACGAGCTGCGCGATGCGCTCCATCGGCTGCACGGTGAACTCGGTGTGGCCGCGGTTCCAGCAGCTCACCATCAGCGGGCCCTGGTAGTCGGAGTCGATCAGGCCGACCAGGTTGCCCAGCACGATGCCGTGCTTGTGGCCCAGGCCCGAGCGCGGCAGGATCATTGCCGCCAGGCCGGGGTCGCCGATGTGGATCGACAAGCCGGTGGGGATCAGCTGCGTCTGGCCCGGGGCCAGCACCAGCGGCGCATCGAGGCAGGCGCGCAGGTCCAGCCCGGCACTGCCCGGCGTGGCGTACGAGGGGATCTGCTCGGCCATGCGCGGGTCGAGCACTTTCAGATCGATCGTGGTCATGTGGATTCGGGGCTGAGGCGGGCGGCGATCTCGGCAACCAGGGCGCGCGCCAGGGTGAGCTTGTCGGCACGCGGCAGCTCGCGGTGGCCGTTCGCGTCGACGAGGGTCAGCGCGTTGTCGTCCTGGCCGAAAGTGGCCGGACCGAGGTTGCCGACGATCAGCGGTACGTTCTTGCGCACCCGCTTCTCGCTCGCATGCCTGAGCAGGTCGTGGCTCTCGGCCGCGAAGCCGACGCAGTAGGGCCGATCGGGCAGCTTCGCCACCGCGGCCAGGATGTCCGCGTTCTCGGTGAGTTCGAAGCTCCGCACCGCCTTGCTGCCGTTCTTCTTGATCTTCTGATCGGCGAGCGTCGCCGGGCGCCAGTCGGCCACCGCGGCGGTGGCGATGAACACGTCGTGGCGTGGCGCAGCCGGCAGCACCGCGTCGTACATCTGCTGCGCCGTGCGCACGTCGATGCGCTTCACGTGCCTGGGCGTGGCCAGGTGCACCGGCCCGGCCACCAGCGTGACCTCGGCTCCCGCGTCAGCGGCGGCGCGCGCGATCGCGAAGCCCATCTTGCCGCTGGACAGGTTGGTGATGCCGCGCACCGGGTCGATCGGCTCGAAGGTCGGCCCGGCGGTGATCAGCACCTTCTTGCCAAGCAGCGCCTTGGGCTGGAAGAAGGCGATCAGCTCGTCGAGCAATTCGTCCGGCTCGAGCATGCGCCCATCGCCGATCTCACCGCAGGCCTGGTCGCCGGCCGCCGGGCCGAGCACGGTGGCGCCGTCGGCGCGCAGCTGCGCGAAGTTGCGCTGCGTGGCCGGATGCGCCCACATCTCCCGATTCATCGCCGGCGCCACCAGCAGCGGGCAGCGTTCGATCGGCCGGGCCAGGCAGAGCAGGCTGAGCAGATCGTCGGCACGGCCGTGCAGCAGCTTGGCGACGAAGTCGGCGCTGGCCGGTGCGACCAGCACCGCATCGGCTTCGCGCGTCAGGTTGATGTGCGCCATGTTGTTCGGCGCCCGCGGGTCCCACTGGCTGGCGTAGACGGGCCGGTTCGACAAGGCCTGCAGCGTCACCGCAGTGATGAACTGCTCGGCCGCGGCCGTCATCACCACCTGCACCGTGGCGCCGGCCTTGACCAGCGCACGCGTCAGCTCGGCCGCCTTGTAGCAGGCGATGCCGCCCGACAGGCCGAGCACGATGTGGCGGCCGGCGAGCGCGCCGTTTGGGGTCACAGGGGTGTCCATGCGCGCGACAGGTCGGAGAAGTTGAAGAGCACGCGCACCGCCTTGCCGTAGACCTGCTCGTGCGGCAGGAAGCCCCAGATCCGCGAGTCCATCGAGTTGTCGCGGTTGTCGCCGAGCATCAGGTAGTGGCCAGCCGGCACGACGCAGCGCCATGCGCCTGCGCGCGGCACGCTGCAGTGCTCGGCCAGCGCCTGCAGCGGCATGCGGCCCTGCACGAAGGGGTTGACCTTGATCGCGTGGCTGCGGCCCTCGATCGTCTCGCGCAATAGCCACTGCCCGCGGTCTTCTTCGGCGGTGTCGGGGCCGACGCCCTCGCCGATCAGCTGCACCTGCGCCGGCGCATCGCCCAGGCTGACCACGCCGTTCTCGAAGCGCACCACGTCGCCGGGCAGGCCGACCAGGCGCTTGACGTAGAACTGCGAAACGTCCGGCGGGAAGCGGAACACCACCACGTCGCCGCGCTGCGGCTGCCCGAGCTCGATGGCCGTGTTGGTGAACGGCAGCCGGGGGCCGTAGACGAAGTGGTTGACGAGAAGGTAGTCGCCCACGCGCAGCGTCGGCTCCATCGAACCCGACGGCACCTTCGGCCAATCGGCCACCGCCACGCGGCAGGTGAACATCAGCGCGACCACGACGAACAGCTCCGCGCCGAAGTGCACCCACCAGGGCTTCTTCGCCGGCACGCTGCCGAGGCGGCGCAATCGCAGTCGCCAGGCGACCCAGCAGGCGCCCGTGGCCAGCGTGGCCAGGAAGAGGCCCTCGTTGATCGAGAAACCGATCAGCATGCGATGCCGCTCAGGCGATCTCGCGTGCCGTGATGGTGTACTTGAAGTTGTCGGGGTCGAGCGCGTCGTAGCGGCCCTGCGCGCTCTCGGCCTGCGGGTACATCAGGAAGCCGAGCTTGTCGCCGACGGTCGAGCCCGGCAGCGCCACGTCGTGCGCGGTGTTGAAGGCCATCCAGTTGCCCTCCCAGCCGCCGAACAAGGCCTTCTTCACCGGCGCCACCACCGGGTGGTTGACGTCCTTGATCCACTCCGCGGTCTCTAGGCGCATGACCTTGCCGACGTCTGCCGGGTCCATCGCCACCCAGCCATGCGAGGCCAGGAACACCTCGGCGCGGCAATGCTGCGCGCCCTGCAGCTTGGCCGGGTTGCCGCCGAGTTCGCGGTAGCCGAAGGCCGAAGGCACGAGGCGGATGCCGTAGACGTCGCGCGCAGGCACGCCGACCGAGCGGCACAGGCCGACGAACAGCGCGTTGATGTCGCCGCACTTGCCGCCCATGTTGCCCGTCTCGAGCATGGCCTTGATGTCGCCGACGCCGCAGCCGCGCACCTTCGGCTCGCGGTGCGTGTTGGCCACCACCCAGTCGTACAGGCGCTGCACCTTGTCGAGGTCGGTCTTCGCGCCCTTGGTGGCCTCCATCGCGGTCTGGCGCACGATGCCGTCGGTGGGCATCAGGTCGGTGGCCGCGGTCCAGGCCTTCAGCGTGGCCGGGTCTTCCTGCACCGCCACCTTGCGCGACCAGTCGGTGGCGCGGCTGCGCGTCTGCACGCGGCTGGTGAGTTGCAGCACCGGCGCCGCCGTGCCCGCGGGGAACTCGGCGTAGAGCATCTTCGCGCCATAGCGGCTGTCGGCGACGACGCGGGTGACGGCGGCATTGCCCGTCCAGTCGTTGTCCAGCGATCGCTGGTACTCGGAGTCGATCGAGGGGATGGGCAACCAGGCCCGCGCTGCACCGGCCGGCTTGATCAGCTCGATGCGCGTGGTGAACTCGAAGCTTCGCCAGGCGCCAGGCTCGGGCGCGAAACGGCGCTCCTGGCCTTGGGCAAACGACGGCACAAGACCGGCTGCGGCCGTGGCCGCAGCGGCAACGAGAAAGTCACGTCGAGTGGGGTGGTTCATGCTTTTCATCCTTGCAACGCTCACGACATGCGGCGGCTGCACATTATTCATCACACCGCCAGGAGGGATTCGATCAGGCGCTTGCCGTCGGCGCCGTTCCATTCGACCTCGCCGCGCACGATGCCCACCGGCGCGCCGCGGCGCGAAATCAGCAGCGTGGTCGGGAACACGTTCACGCCCCAGGCCTTGGCAACCGCGCCATCGCGGTCCATCAGCACCGGCAGCGACAGCGGCACCGCGTCGAGGAAGCGCCGCACGGTCTGCGCGCCATCCTTGAAGTTCACCGTCAGCACCGCCAGCCCCTCGCGCTCGTACTTCAGCGCCATCAGGTCGAGCGAGGGCATCTCGGCGCGGCAGGGCTCGCACCATGAAGCCCAGAAGTTCAAGACCACCGGCCGGCCGCGCAAGGCCTGCAGCGACCAAGGCCGACCTTCCAGGTCGGTCAACGACAGCGCCGGCACCGCGCGCGAGGGCAGCCATGGCAGCAACTCGAACGAGGCCTGCGCAGCACCCGCAGGCAGCAGTGCCGCCGCAGCGATCGCACGCAGCGCGACCCGCCGATCCATGGGCTTGGCAAACGACATGCAATGCATTCTGGACCAGCCCGCAAAGCCCACGCACCCCGCTGCGGCATCGACCCTTTCGCCGGAACCGATGGTCACCACCGATGCACCAAGCTGGGCTACATTGCGCACCCTGATGCCGACGCAAGCCAACGCCGCCACCGCCGTCGCCCACGCCGCGTCGGCGCCGCTGTGGACGCTCGACGGCCTGCGGGCCGCCGACCCGGTGCTCGGTCTGGCGCTGCTGATGCTGGTCGCCCTGCTGCTCGCCGAGATGCTGCACCGCACCTGGCGCATCCCGCGCATCTGCGGCCACATGCTCACGGGCGCGATCGCCGGGCCGGTGATGCTGCGCCTGTTCGATGGGCTGGAGCTCGACCCCTGGAAGCCGCTGATCGACCTGGCGATCGGCGCGCTGCTTTTCGAGCTGGGCACGCGCATCCGACCGCGCTGGCTGCTCGACAACCGCTGGCTCGCGGCGAGCTGCCTGCTGCAGTCGTTGCTGTGCGGCGCCCTGGTGACGGGCGCGCTGGTGTGGCTCGGCGCCCCTTGGCTGACGGCGGCAGTGGCGGGCACCGTCGCGCTGTCGACCTCGCCGGTGATCGTGCTGGCTACCACCCATGAATCACGCTCGCGCGGCCAGGTCACCGAACGGCTGCTGCTGATGGCCGCCGTCAATGCGGTCATCGCCGTCATCGGCCTGAAGGTGCTGCGCATCATGCTCGCCTCCGACGCCGATTCACCGACCGAAGAATTCACCCGCGCCTCGATCAGTGCGCTGCGCGTCATCAGCGGCTCGTTCCTGCTCGGCGTGGCCTGCGGCTTCGCGCTCGACCGGCTCAGCCCGCTGGTGCGCGGCACGCCCGCGATGCCGGTGCTGCAGATCGCCCTGGTCATCATCGCCAGCATGCTGGCCGCGCAGTGGACGCTGTCGCCGCTGCTCGCGTTGCTGGTGGCCGGCATGACGGCACGCGCACGCATGAAGCACGGCCTCACGGTGGAACCCCATCTGGGCTCGGCCGGTGCGGTGCTGAACGTGCTGCTGTTCATCTGCCTTGGGCTGCTGTTCTCGCTCGAAGGCATCGGCCGGCTGTGGCCCTGGGTGCTGGTGATCGTGCTGGCGCGACTGGCGGGCTCCGCGCTGGCGGTCGGCGCCCTGGCGCGGCGCAGCGGGCTCGGTTGGCAGCAGGCGGCCGGCCTCTCGCTGGCACTGCAGCCGATGAGCAGCCTGGCCGTTCTGCTGGCCGCCGACACCTTCGGCTGGACCACCCACCTGCCCGGCGCGCACACGCCCACCATCCAGGCGCTGCTGCTGGCCACCACGCTGATGCAGGTGACCGGCCCGATCTGGACCCAGCTCGCGCTGCGCCACCTGGCGCACGAGACCAACGAGGGCTGACCCGATGTCCCTTCAGGCCTTCACCACCTCGCAGCCGCTGACGCTGGGCGTCGAGCTCGAGCTGCAGCTCGTCAGCACGCACGACTTCGACCTCGCGCCGCAGGCCGAGGACCTGCTGCGCGTGCTCAAGAACCACACCGGCACCTGGGACGTGAAGCCCGAGATCACGCGCAGCATGATCGAGATCGGCACCTCGATCCAGCGCCAGCATGCGGTGCTGCTGGCCGAGCTGCAGGACCTGCGCGACCAGCTCTCGCGCGGGGCGCGCAAGCTCAACATCGGCATCGCCGGCGGCGGCACGCACGCCTACCAGCATTGGAGCCAGCAGAAGATCTTCCCGGGCGAACGCTTCCACTACATCAGCGAGCTGTACGGCTACCTGGCCAAGCAGTTCACCGTGTTCGGCCAGCATGTGCACGTGGGCTGCGAGGACGGCGACCGCGCTCTGTGGCTGCTGCATGCACTCAGCCGCTACGTTCCCCATTTCATCGCGCTGTCGGCCTCGTCGCCTTTCGTGCAGGGCGTGGACACCGGCTTCGACTCCGCACGCCTGAACTCGGTGTTCGCCTTCCCGCTGTCGGGCCGCGCGCCTTTCTGCCTCGGCTGGGACGAGTTCGGCAAGTACTTCGACAAGATGACCAGCACCGGCGTGGTCAACTCGATGAAGGACTTCTACTGGGACATCCGCCCCAAGCCCGAGTTCGGCACCATCGAACTGCGCGTGTGCGACACGCCGCTGACGGTCGAGAAGGCCGCTGCGCTGGCCTGCTATCTGCAATGCATCTGCCGCTACCTGCGCGAGCAGAAGCCCTTCGAGCCGGCGGAAGACGACTACCTCGTCTACACCTTCAACCGCTTCCAGGCCTGCCGTTTCGGCCTGGACGGCGAGATCGTCGACCCGAAGACGAAGGAGCGCACGCGGCTGCGCGACGACATCCTGCGCACGCTGGCGCGGGTGGACGAACACGCGCTCGACCTGCAGGCGCTGGACGCGAGCAACCTGATCCGCGAGAGCCTGTTCGCCGGCAACGACGCCCAGTGGCTGCGCGCCCAGCGCAGCGCCGGCAGGCCGCTGTCGGCCGTGGTCGAGGCCGCGACGCAGCGCTGGATGGGCGAGAGCTGAGCCGCCGAAGCGAAGCGCCTGTGCAACTGCGCAGCGTAGGTGGCTCATTCAGGCCGACGCTGGCCAGCTTCGCAGGGCCTTCGCTCTGGCCTGAAACCTACGTGCGCTGAGCGGGCAAGGTCGGCGGGTTCGGGTGCAGGCGCGCCATCGCATGGCTGTCGACATAGGCACCGTCGCGCATCGCGAAGGCCCGGTTCGTGCCCTCGA
>ERZ795059.2908-NODE-2908-length-17108-cov-13.710315_pt1 | contig 17108 bp, 10 predicted proteins | sample MGYA00375143_ERZ795059 | MGnify/ENA primary metagenome ERZ795059 (study PRJEB30188, sample SAMN05720168) | activated sludge metagenome | isolation source: Anaerobic digester | place: USA | collected 2015-01-07 ... | reverse complement strand
TGAGGTTTGGCGATGCCTGGCCGCGGTGTTTTTCGATGGCCTTGATCTCTTTTTCCACCAGGAGGCGCAACTCGTCGTTCAGTTTCAGCTCGAGGGCGGGGTCCTGTTCCAGGAGCTTGAGTGCCTGCCAGCGGAGCTGGGTTGGTTCCGTCTCGCTATCCCTGGACCGGAGCTGTGGCGCTATCCTTTCCAGAGCGGTTTCCACTACCTCGTCATAGCGGATAAGAGCGGGTTTGGGGGCATCTTTCAGAGTGCAGGCAATACGTTCAAGCAGGGCGCTGCTGTCGAAGCCGTGGTTCAGGGTGGCGGGTAAAACCGGAATTCCCACATGGGAACTGAGGTGCTGGTCATCCACCCTGATGCCGTTGCGGACCGTGATGTCACACATCGAAAGCAGCATCAGCATGGGAGCGCCTAGTTCCATCAGTTGGACGCTGAGATAGAGGTTGCGCTCCAGATTGGAGCTATCCACGATGTTGATCACGAGGTCTGGCTTTTTATACAGGATAAAGTCCCGTGCCACCAGCTCATCGGGAGTCCCCCCCGACAGGGAATAGATGCCCGGGAGGTCGATCACTTCATAACGTTTGCCCTGATAGAGGTAGTAGCCCTGCTTGTGCTCTACGGTCACGCCGGGCCAGTTTCCCACCACCTGATGGCTTCCCGTGAGGGCGTTGAACAGGGTGGTTTTGCCCACGTTGGGGTTGCCGGCCAGGGCGATGACGGGGTTGTTTGTGCTCATGCTTTATTGACTCTCATTCTCAGATTGCCGGCACTTCCAGCAGAGCCCCTGAAGGTTGAGGTTATAGTCTTCCAGCTTGAAGTGCTGCTCTCTGGCCGCTGCTTCCAACTGGGGAAGAATAGCGCTCAAAGACGTCTCGGTCACGTTTCCGCATTTGCGGCAGATCCAGTGCAAGTGTTTGGGGTGACCGAAGATATGCTCATATACGTCTTTGGCGGCAAAGCGCAGGGAATGCTGGATCAGCCCGGCCTCCATCATCAAGGGCAGGGTGCGGTAGATCGTGGCCCTGGAGACGTCTGAGCTCAGAATCCGCATCCGGTCATAGAGCTGCTCGGCGTTGAAATGCTCGTGCATGGCAAACACCGTGTTCAGAATCTGCCTGCGGGGCTTTGTCAGCCTCAGCCCGCGGGTAGCCAGATACTGGGTAAAGAGCTTTTCGTGATCTTGCATGGCTTTATCCTTAATGAGATTCAGTCGCATATTATTTCGGGGCTGATTCTGTCAATAGATATCTGCAGACCAGGCCATACCGGGGGTGAATCATCATACTAAACTAATGTCCTAACTCACTAGTAAAAAAAGTATATACATCAATATCTTGAGGCGGGAATGAGGAACTGGATTGGGATTCTTAAGTCCTTGAGAATGTTTATCTTGCTGGCTCAAATCCCAGCGTAATTATCTGCTGGGCAGAAAGTGCGTGAAATCAGTGCTTCCAGCCTATCTGGCGGTCAACATAAGCTTGTCTGGGATGGCAAAGACTCTTCCGGAAAGAACGTGAATCCGGGAGTATACATTATTCGCCTGAGATCGGCCGGCCGTGAGATTGTGTGCAAGGCCTTGCGTCTGTGAGCGTTTACACTAGCGGGTTTCAGGCCCGGAGGGCGAAAGCTATGGCGAAACGCCAGATGCTTCTGAATGATCGGGAGGGTTTCCGCTTTAGACTAAGCTTACCGGATATCTTCACCTGATAAACGAAAACAACAGATCATGATATTTGGGAAAGGGGAAATCCTGCGGGGAGAGCTTTTGCTCCAGTCTATCCACGCAAGCCCTGCAACTGACCATAAGCTCCTGACGCGTATAGGCCATGAATTCCGCTTTCTGATTCAGGTCCGTGAGGCTGGCATAGGCAGCTATGTTTGCATCGATGGCGGCAATCAAACTCACCAGTTCATTGGCATCAGAGCGAAGATCCCCACAGTAGCTGGAGATAAGGTCTTCGGGCTGCCCGGACTGAGGCAGTTTCGCCAGCAGTTTCAGCACTGCCGGCAGCAGGCAGGACTGCATGATATACCGCATGGTGTGCAGTTCGATTTCGAGTTGCTTGGCATAGGTATCCAATCTGATTCTATGGCGGGCCTGCAGTTCGTCTCTGCTCAGGATGCCGTGCCCGTCAAAGAGCTGCAGCTTATCTTCCTTCAATAGCGGGGAGAGCAAGGCCGGGCACTGCTGGGGAGCAATTGAGGGATCGCTTTCAGGCCTCAGCTCATAGTTGTCGCCCTCAAAACGGATGGCTTTGGAAGTGAGGCAAAAGTGTTTAACGGTCTGCAGGACTGCCGCTTCCTGAGAGTCACATGTTCGCAGGGCGGAACTGAGCCGTTCCGAGACTTGGTCCAAAGCTTCTGCCACCGCGAGATTTAACACGGTATTGGGAAAGCCCAAAGGGATGGAGGAGGGGACGGCGCGAAACTCAAACTTATTACCCGTGAAGGCAAAGGGAGAGGTGCGGTTGCGATCCGTGTTGTCGATGATTATGCCAGGCAGGTGGTCCAGACCGAGGTCCAGAACGCTCAGTTTCTGGCAGGTCCGCTTGTCGTCAGCTTCGATCTTGTTAAGGATTTCATCCAGTTGCTTGCCCAGGAACACGGAAATCTGGGCTGGCGGAGCTTCACAGGCTCCCAACCGGAGATCGTTTCCGGCTCCGGATACGGAGGCCAGCAAGATGTCCGCGTGATCATGCACCGCCTGGACTACAGAGATCAGAAAGAGCAGAAACTGGAGGTTGTCCATGGGCTCTTTACCAGGATCCAGGAGGTTGTTTCCTTTGGAATCCTGGAGGCTCCAGTTGTTGTGTTTTCCGCTTCCGTTGACTCCGGCAAAGGGCTTTTCGTGCAGCAGCAGTTTCATATCGGCTTCAGCCGCGCTCAGCCTCATCAGTTCCATCAACAGCAGGTTATGATCGCAGGCGATGTTGGCGTGCTCGTGAAGACTGGCGACTTCATATTGCTGGGGCGCCACTTCATTGTGCCTGGTTCTGATGGGAATACCCAGTTCCCTGGCTTTGATTTCCAGGGTGTGAAAGAACTTCATCACCTGGCAGGGGATAGCACCGAAGTAGTGATCTTCCATCTGCTGGCCCTTGGGAGGCAGAGCGCCCACCAGGGTCCTGCCGCAGAAGAGCAGGTCTGGCCTCTGGCGATAGGGATCTTTATCGATCAGAAAGAATTCCTGCTCGGCCCCCACCATGGGGTTTATCCTGCCAAAGTCCTTTTTTCCCAAGAGGTTCAGCAATCTTCCCGCCGCTGCCGAAAGCAGATCGCAGGAGCGCAGCAGGGGTTTCTTTTGATCCAAAGCTTCGCCGTGATAGGAAAAGTAGACCGATGGAATGCCCAGCGTGGCGGCGGAATTGTGTTTCAGGATAAAAGCAGGACTGCTGGGGTCCCAGGCTGTGTAACCCCTACTGGAGAAACTCAGACACTCTGATGTAGACAAATAAAGGCAGGACTGCTGGGGTCCCAGGCTGTGTAACCCCTGGCCTCAAAGGTGGAACGCATCCCATCGCTGGGAAACGAAGAGGCGTCCGGTTCACTCATGATCAGCTGGTTTCCGCTGAATCTGGCAAAGACGGTCCCATCCCTGTCTGCGGTGATAAATGAATCATGCTTCTCTGCCGTGAATCCTGTAAGGGGTTGAAACCAATGGGTATAGTGGATCGCGCCGTTTTCCATGGCCCATTCTTTCATGCCATGAGCGATGGCATTTGCCAGAGCGGGATCGAGGGGCTGGTGATTTTCTATGGTCTGTTGGAGCGCGAAAAAGACATCCTGAGGCAGTTTGTCGCGCATGGTCTTGCGGTTGAATGACAACCTGCCAAAATCCAGATAATCGCAGCAGTCTGATATCATACACATACCTCTATATGTCTATACAGAAGGGCTCAAAGTCTGGCAATACAAACAAGCGTCAAGCATTTTCTGGCCTCAGGTTGCAACTGATTAACTGGCAGGAGATTGCCAGAGGCGGACCTGGAATATCCACTGTGAAGAGGAGGGCTACATCCGTTTCAGCCAGTAAACTCCCATCTCTATAGCTAGCTTGGTGTTATAGACGTTTATGGGGGCGGTGTAATCATCAGACTCCTCAAAAGAATGACCTCCACTGAGCACCACCACCGGGATGTCTTTTGTTATTACCGCAAGATAGGCGTAGAGGTTGCCCAGTGGGCAGTTATCCTGGTCCTTGTTACCCAGAATAAAGGCCACGGGACGCGATTCATCCTTCAAGTCGGGATAATAAACAGAGCCCAAATCTGGTTCTGGAATGACAGGAGTGTAGAGTAGGCAGGCTTTGAGTTCCGGATGTTTTTGAAAGGCATGGTATCCATACACTGAGCCTAAAGACTTGCCCACCAGATAGATTCTGCCGCTATCCACTCCTGGAATGCCCTTGGCCATCTCAATCGCGGCGTCGATATCAGCCAGCTCAGCAGAGCCGTCCTGAGAGGGCTGGGTCTTGGTGGTGAAAAAACTCCAGTTAAAGCTCAGCGTGGCAAAGCCTTCCTCCTTGAGCCTGGAGGCCAGGTCTTTTATCAGGGGCAGGTCTTTGTGATAGCCTCTGCCCGGACAGATCACTACACAGGGTAACGGCACATCTGATTCCGGGGTATATACATCGGTATCCAGTGCCTTTGCGGCCTCACCCCAGAGATAGGGGCATAATAACAGCGCGGCTACTAAGGTCATTAACAGCCTCTTAGGTAGTGATTTCATAGGGCTGACTCCTGTAATGGTTTGTATCCAAAGTACCTTTGCTTCAGACATCAGAATACGGTTTTAGCGGGTGTAATCCTGTCAAGGTCTTTCTGGCTCAGACAGATTCGACCGAGCTGCTCAATAACGGCGATGCATGAATATGCTTATCGGGCAGACACATGATATCAAACAATTCATTTGACAGCCGGTCCCACAGCAGTAGGCTGACACGCACAGCAATCTTCAGGAGACACATCATGCATAAATATCTCATAGCCGCCATCGAATGGCCCATCATCGCTTTGGCCTTAATGCTTATCTGGGAAGGCTTTGGCCTACAGGGCTGGGTGGGCATCGAAGCCCTGGGAGGTCTGTTTCTGGCTTTTGTGGGCTTTGAACTGCACCTCATCTATCATCGCAAGGAGCGCGAGGAAAATCAGCGCAAAAAGCAGGAATCTCTTAAGAAAAAACCCAAGTGATTTTCTCAATCTCCTGCTGGAATATACTCACTTACGTACGCCAAAACTTCCAATCGCTATCCCGTAGAATATGTTACCATAGGAGCTATGATGGTTGATATCCACCAGGATTCCAATCGTGAAACCTAAGAAGTTGCCGTATATCGCGGTAGCATCGAGCTTGATTGGAATCCCATAGTAGGTTTTCTCGCTATGGGCACTATCAGAGTTGTTGTGTGAAACGCCGACAGAAATCGAGCCCCGGATGGGCATCCGATCCCGCACCGTATCGCAATATCCTACCAAGACTCCATACGCTTTGGTTTGATAGAAGGGTATGTCAAATCCTTCCCTGTCCAGATAAAACCCTGAAACGCAGAACTTGTCCATAATCAGCAAGGTCGATTCAGCCATAAGACCTTTCAAATTGATATCGAAATCAGACAATGCCTTTCCTGTAATCCAGAAACCGCTTATCAGGTGGGTTTTTGGGGGAGGATCGAAATCCGCCATACTAAGTGCTGGTGATGTCTGGGTTTCAGCGAACAACCTGCCAGACACTCCCAGGAGAAGTACGATCAAGATCACTGACAGTTTTTGCTTCATTAAGCCTCCTAATAAAACGAAACTCAGTTATTGTGAAGTTATGCCGGGTCGCCGGCATCCAGGCAAAAACGTAGATCAATACCAAACTGATACCTGATTGAATCCATGAGTAACGGCCAGGACTTCAATTGCTGCCCGTCACCCGATAAAACCTTCTCTGTGAGCTGGGGGGCAGTGTCTGTTCCACGATCCCGTCCCCGGGGTTGGGATCTGTGATCCCGCTCATCAATACGCTGAAAACACCATCGGGAGTTTCACAAGTGAATATGGTATATGAGCTTGCGCTGTTCACTTGATTCCATCTCAGCAGCAGATCATCCCCGGACAGGCTGATGCTCAGGTTTTCAGGCGCGTTCAAAGTACCTACGGGGCTGACCGTGATGATCCTATCCCAGGTATTTGTTGATGCCACATAGGCTTGCCATACCCCCATCAGCAGAGGATTGTTCATCGCCAGGTCTATGTAGCTGCCCGTCAGTCCGGAAGGAGAACCGTCGCGATACCAGACGGCTGAGCCGATATTGGATTGCAGCCTGAGGGCATCGATAGTCTCGCTGCCGTTCAGCTGAACGTTCTGGTCCGCTGTGCCGGTGATATGCACTCTCCGGTGGGCCATTGTTCCGTTGTTGGTAACGTGCCCAGTCACATAGATATAGAGGGGATAGTCGTCGCAATGGAAAGTGCCGTGGTTGACGAGGTCTCCGTTTACATAGAGATGGGCGTATTCGTTGTTAAGGTTGCGGGTAACGCCATGGTTGATGATAGACCCAAAGTTGCAGGTGCCATAAATATACACGGTTCCTCTCAGGGTAAGATTACCGCCGTTGATGTTGTTCAGCCGGGTTACCAGTGAAAAGTCGAGCGTGGCGTTTCCAGGTGAGGCCAGATAAGTGTTTTCGATATGAGCTCCACTCATATACAGGGTATGGTCCATCCCGCCGCCGTTCATGAACAGGCTTCTGGAGTTGAGATTGATGGAACAGTTTTGCAGCCTCAGGTCGGAAAGCATCATCACATCTCCCGATCCCACGGTTTTGCGGAAGGCCGCGGAGCTTATAACATCCGCTTCCGGGGACTGGAAAATTGCCTGGGTGTCGGTACCGTTGAAATAGAAGTAACGGGTGCCGATATTGCCATAATCATAAACGTCTCCGTAGGAGTAAACATCTAGCGGGTAAGAGCTTGCGTTGCTAATCGTGCCGTAGTTATCCAGGCGACCGTTCACATACAGATAGCCGTAGTAACCCGACTGGTTCTGAATGACGCCCTGATTGATCAGGTTGTTTATCGTCGTATTTGAGATAAGCGGGAGATAACCAGTCCAGATCATGTTTGCGCCGGTGACGCTGGAGCCTATGTAAGCTCCCCCTGCCAGGTTGAGAGTGGCGTATCCGCTAGATACCAGGTCGATGCTTTCAAGGTATGAACCATAGAGAGACAGCGAGAAAACTGTCCGCCCGCTTTCCATGATCAGGTCCTGGCAGTTAAAGGTGATGTGGCAGTTCTTCAGGAAGAGATTTGAGAGCATAGTCACTGTGCCAGTTGTGTTTGTCTTTCTGAGGTGTCCGCAGCGAATGGTGTCAGCGGAAGCGCTTTGCCAGATGCTTTGATTTTCTCCGGAGCGGAAGTAGATGTCATAATTGCGCAACTGACCGTGATTGTAGATGTCGCCATAGCAGTTGAGGGTGAGGTTGTAGTTGTTGTTTTGGAACACGCCTTCGGCCATGTTGTCCAGTCTGCCGTTGACGGCAAGGGTCGCTGAGCTGTTGCCAGTACACTGCACCGTGGCGCGGTTGACAAGAGTGTTCACGCTCACGCTGGAGTTCAGAGTGACAACGCCTTCCCAGATGATGTCGTCGAAGGCCAGAGAGCTCATCCAGTTGCCGTTCCCTGTTACCAGTCTCGATGTATTGCCTCCCACCACCGTAGCCTCAATAAAGTAACCTCCAGACAACGTGAGTGTTTTACCAATGCGGCTGCCGTCGTTGAGGATGAGGGTCGCGCCGTTGAAATCCACGTTGGCGCTCAACTGCAGGTCTGTGAGCAGGGTCACGGAACTGATGGCGTTGTGGTCGGTTACATTGCTGCAACCGATTGATCCATTGCTGCTTATACTTTGTGGTGACGCTCCCGTCAAATAGAGATGATGAGTGCTGATCACACCGGAATTGACGATATTCTGTCCGCAATACAGATAGAGGTGGTAGCCACCCGGATTGTTGCGGATCGTGCCCTGGTTGTCCAGACCACCCGAAATAATCAAGCTTACTGAGGAGGTGTGGCTTTGCAGAATGCCCAGGTTCACCAGGGTTTCCGAGACTGAGGTTTCCGAATTAAGGCTAATTGTTCCGTTCATAGTGATGCCCTGGAAACTGCAGTTGGAGATATAACCTCCATTCACCATGCTCAATTGTGAGCTCTGACCAGACAGAACCGGCACGTCCACCAGAATGCAATTGTCAAGCCACAAATCATGCCCGCCGGTTAGCTGTAGGGGGCTGCTATTGAGGTCTATCGTGGCATTAGTAATGTACTGGTCGCTATCTGCAACGACGCTCGACGCGGAGTTGTTGTCATTGAATAAGGAACCAGTAAAACCATGTCCAGAAGGGAAATGAATTAGCTGTGTAGTGCTCCCGTTCAGAGTGAGAGAGTATCCTCCCCAATTGCCGTTGTTTATGGCATCTCCACCCAGATGGACGTAGAGATGGTATCCCTCATTACTGCGTATCGTGCCGTTGTTGACGCAGTTTCCCATCACGCTGAGCGTGATGCTGTTACCATGGTTTTGGATCATGCCGTTATTGATCAGATTTCCGCTGAAGGGGGTGTTGGAGTTCAGATTCAGGGTCCCCTCCACGGTTATGGACTGGAAGGTGCAGCTGGTCAGATGGCCTCCGTTTACCATGGTGATGACACTGGCCTCAGTGGCGTGGATATAGGTTTCCACCATAATGCAGTTATCCAGATGAAGGTCCCAGTTTCCCAGGTCCAGCCTCCAGATGGAGTAGTTGCTGTCGATCGTGGTGGTATTTACAAACCAGAGATCGGCATCGCTCTGGATGGATGAATCACCATTCAGATCATAGAAATAGGAACCCCGATAGGGGTGCTCCTCCGGGAAGTGAATGATCTGGGGATTGGGAGAATTGAGCCTGGTGCTGTAGTTTGTCCAACTGCCGTTGTTGATCAAGTTTCCACCGCCATTGAGGGTGAGGAAATAGCCTCCGGAATTACAAATGGAGCCGTTGTTGGTGATATCGCCGGCTACGCTGAGGGATACGCTTGCCCCCCAGTCTTGCACGGTGCCGTTGTTTATCAGGCTGCCGCTGAAGCTGGTGGTAGTGGTCATATTCATGGTGCCGGCGTTGGTGACGGATTGAAATCCCACGTTGTTTAGCCGCGCGTTGTTGCTCATATTCAGGATATTGCCCAGTTCGGAGACGATATTGGCTTCGATCAGCTCGGTGCCGGAGAGGTGGAGGTCAAAACCACCAGGATTCAGGTAGAGAGTGGAGTAGTTCAGGTCCATGTAGGGGCAGTTGATATATAGGTCTTCCTCCACCACATAGATGCTGGAAGTTGGGTCCATATCATAACAGTAGGATCCGGCAAAGGGATGAGCGGCTCCAAAACAGATTTCCTGAGCGTCATCGCCATACAGATTCAGCCGGTAAGCCGTCCAGGTGCCATAGCTGCGCACATCATCCCAAGCGTTTACCGTGAAATACATCCCGCCATAATTCGCGACGCTGCCATAATTTGCGAAGTCCCCGTAAACGGCGATGGTGACAGAACCGCTGGAGTTGTAGTTTTGCAGGGTGCCGTGATTCACCACATTGGTGAGGCTGGCAGGGGCGTTGAAAAAGAGGCTGCCCTGCAGGTCCAGATTGCTTATGGGAGTGTTTTGCAGCAGCAGGTCTGTCCCGTTCAGGCTGGAGCCCGTAATACCTTCAATGACGGCAGAGTATATCTTTACGTTGTTGAAGGTGAGCGTCCTGGCCTGGTTAGACTGGCTGAAAGCTTTGAAGTTGAGCGGACCAGTGACGTTGTTGATATTGGCAAAGTGGAGCTGGTCCCCAGCGTAAACGTTTCCCAGTTCTGCTTCGCCGGTCATTGAGATAGAGGCCTGAATGGGGTTGGCGGCGGTGCTGAAAAGCGTCCTGGCATCAGTGCCTCTCAGATAGAGGTTGCTGGGTCTAAAGAGGCCGGTGTTGCTGATGTCTCCGTAGGAGTATACGTTGAAATTATATCCATGCGGTGCTTGGCCTACCTGGCCGTTATTTGTGAATGGACCATATACATACAGGTCCCGGCTCCCGGAAGCGGCGTTGTAGATGCTGCCGTTGTTGGTGATATCCGTGACCGAACAGCCATTGTCAAACATCTGAGTGCCGGATGTCAGCAGATTTTCCAGCTCACAGTAAGACATCCAGACATTGCCGAGGTTGCTGTCGTTGTTGAAGTTAAACTCGCTGCTGCCGTCTCCTTGGATCTTTAGATACTCCAGACGGCAGCTACGAGAGTTGAGGTTGTAGGTGGTTCTGGTATCAGGGTCAAACAACCTCACATCCACATGACCTCCGTTTCCTTTGATCACGGGTGTGTAAGTCCCTCCAGGCAGGAAATAGATATCACTGATGGCCTGGATAGCTTCAATACTTGCAGAAATGGAGGTGATGTTTCTGGTTCTCAGCCCAAAGCTGCTACTGCCGCAGCTCAAAGTTTTTACGCCCGTTCCCAGCCAGTTAAAGTTATGGGGCACAAAGTTATAGTTGATGCTCAGATTGCCGTAGAGATTCAGGGTGAGGTTGTAGCTGGCGCTGCTGGTCACCCAGCCTGAAGTGGTCAGATTGCCATTGACGGTCAGAGTCCCGCTGGCATTGTCTCCACACTTGATCATGGCGTCCGAACCCTGAATATCCAAATGGTTGCAGGAGTTCTCTCCGATCACAAATACGATGCCGTGAATATACACGTCATCGTCGGCGTCCGGATATCCAGTGCTTTGCCAGGTGTTGGGATCCATCCACCATCCACCCATTGTGGTAGAATGATACACTTCCGCCATCAGATTTCCCAGCATGCCCGCCAGCAAGAAAAGCAAGACTGCGTAAATTTTCATGACACTCACCTCGTTGTAAGAATTGCCTGAACCTTTGGTAATCGATTCCCGGAAAGATGTCAAGCATTTTATGCGATTGTCAAGGCCGACAATCCGGAATCAAAGATGCATTTCTTCCACAGCGGGCTGATGATCCGGCTTCTCATTCCCGGGTTCTGATCTCCTGTGCCCCTCCCGTGCCTCTCCTTTACCCAGGCATAGGAGAGGCATAGGAGAGGCATAGGTGGTGCATAGGTGGCTGATTGGGAGGGTTGCTTGAAAATACGTGCCCGAGTGAGACTAGCAGCCTCAGATCTCAGCCAGCGCTTCCAGCTCTTTCAGGACTGCGCGTTTGGTCTTTTCCAAGCCCTCGTCATCCAGCTTGTCGGAGTGCTTCAACAGCTGTTCGCAGGTGACGATCCCTTCCATCAGCAGCTTTGATTTCTGGCTTTTAGTGAGGTTGCTGAGGATCGTGATTGGGAACATCCTTTCCTTTTCTATCAGGTCTTTCAGGGCCTGGCCTCTGGGGTGGTCCCAGCTCATCAGATTGATCCCCTTGCAGTGGCTGTACTGGGTGGAATCTGAAGTGAAACGCCCATTGGTGAAGATCCAGGGGATAAATGTGAAACCCTTATACTGCTGTTGTTGGAGCAGCTTATCCACAATGTCGTTGACGCGGGAATGGACGTATAGCGGTACCTGGACGCTCACGCTAAAGCCTTGTTTGTGGGAATACTTGCACTCTCCCAGGATGAGTTTCCGGTCCTTGGAGGCCACGACGTCCATTTCGTGGTGCACGGAAGCGCCTTCCATCACGATCCCCACCTCCACTTGATAGCCCTGGCGCTTAAACAGCTCGCCTACAAAGTGTTCGAAGGGATATCCGGAGGGGCCCATCTCGAGGATGGCCTGTTTGAGCCGGTAAAGCAAAGCCCCTGATGTGCTTAGCTGCCGGTAGATCTTGAAGGCGCGGGAATAGATCTGGGAGGTGCTGACCCCGTCATAGACCCAGCTTTCGATCTCGGCAACTACTGCATCGATGGCCTCTGCCCGGGCTCCGGCGTTCTTGAGTGAGGCTCTAAGTTTGCTTGTGTCAAATGGTTCAGTGTGGCCGGAGGCTTTTTTAATGAGAATGGAAGAGGGTCTTTCAGGCATATCTGGCTCCTTGCGCTTATAGAGCCAATATAACTGGAATCCTGAGATAAGCCAGAGCCAGAACCCCGGGACCCAACCAGGATCCCGGGATGGCAAAGAGCGATATCAAGCCGGTTTATGTGGGAGGATTGGGCCGGCAGCGTTTTAGGGGTTTGAGGCTGTCACCCGGAAAAATCCCATGTCTGGACCTGCACTGATTTGATGTTGCAAACCAGCCGTCTCAGCAATCAAGTCATAATCTCCCAAGGCTTGGTCGGCACGGTAGACCAGATAACGGGCAGCATTAGGAACAGCGGTCCACTGCAATAATATGACTCCAGAGCTTTGTGATATGGACACCTGCGGGGATCCCAGCGCGGCATTTGTGCCAACCGTTAACGTCACAGGAATCTGCACCAAAGGATTGGGGGTGGAATTGCTGCTGAGCAGCAGATTGCTGGTGTAGATACCTTCCTCCAGATCACTGGCGTCCAGATCCACGCTCAGATCCAGGCTATTGCCAGAACTGATCTCACCGATATGAGAGGTTCCTGCGGCTATGCTGATCCAGGGTGCCTCATAACCGCTTACCACGGATATAGATACGGCGTCCAGCGTGACACCCCAGCCCGCGCTGGAAGGGCAAAAACCTGAAAAAGCCAGGAAGTATTCGGAACTGAGATTGGGGAGTTCGATAGTTCGCTGAGTCCAGGCCTCGATGTTGCCGGTATAGAAGGCCAAGGTGGTCCAGGGTCCTGAGGCCGAGTTTTTGTAAGCCACTGTAAGTCTGTCCTGCCCAAACCTGTAAGCCTGTGTTTGATAGAAGCTTAGGGTGGCGGAAGCTACTCCGGACAGATCAATCTGGGGGCTGATCAATGAGGCCGATACTACTGAAGACCCCGCGTTGAAGAATCTGGCATTGACGCTGCCTTCATAGGCCGAGGAAGGATTCGAGCCGTAAGCTCCTCCGCTTCCCCACAGCCAATGTTGATTGCCGGAGTTGATCACGCTGCTCCAGCCCTGCCCTTCATAACCGTTGTTTTCAAATCCTTCTGAGAAGGCCGTCTCCACAATTGGAGTGCGGCTGAGCGAAAACTCCAGCAGGGTTTCTCCAGCATTTCCGATCTGAATTGGTATCGAGGCAGTCTGTCCAGCCGCCAGCGTGGTCTCGATAGAAGTGGGGGCCCAGGTGATCTGGGCTGGATCGGCAATATAATTCAAAGCGGCATTGGCATTTACTAAACCGTATCCGGTGAAACGGTCCCAGCCGGTACCACCTTCGGGCATCATGTCCGTGGCGCTGTTAACCAGGGCTTCACGCACTTCTGCGGGGCTTAGAGAAGGGTCTCTGGATAACAGCAGCGCGGCCACTCCCGCCACATAAGGAGAGGCGCAGGAAGTGCCGTTGAACCAGCTGTAATAGTCTGAGTTGCTGTATCCTCCCGCGCCCAGGATATCGGTGGTCGGCAGGATGGTGGGGCCCATGATGTCGATCGCGGTAGGAGAGTCCTGAACCGTCGATCCATAGTTCGATCCCCACCAGTATTCGCCATCCTGAGTAATGGTGGTTTTTCTGCCCCCGGTTGGGGTCGCGGCACCCACTGAGATCACTTTGTTGTGATTGGAGGGGTAGAGAATGGTGGATTGATTGTTGTTGCCGGTTGAGGCAAAAATCGGGATTCCGGCGTTTGAATAGGCATATTCCAATGCGGCATCCATGGATGGATTAGCGCCTTCTGATCCAGCCCCGCCCAGGCTAAGGTTGATCAGGTCAGCGTCGTTGTCGGCGGCATGGATAACGGCGTTTGCTATATTGGTGAAGAGCAAGGCATTGGCGCTATTTAGCACCTTAAGGGGCATCACTTTGGTGTTGCCAGCCACTCCGGCTGCGCCAATTCCGTTATCGGCGATTGCGGCCACTATACCTGAAACGGCAGTTCCATGTCCGTTTGTGTCGGTGGGATCGGGATCGTTGTCGCCATAATCGTAGCCCGTTACCAGATCCAGATCGGGATGGTTGATATCCACACCGCTGTCTATGACCGCGATCACGATGTCTTGCGAGCCGTAGCTCTGCGCCTGTTCCCAAGCCTGAATAATGTCAGTGTCAAAACCCACCAGGCCTACTGGAGTCCCGGAGTGGCTTCCACCACTGAATCCGGGTGGTGACCAGGCGGGAAGCTGAGCTGTGTTTTGGTGGCCCCAGTTGAGTGAGTTCAGGGAATCATTTGGCATAACGCTCAGATAGGCCAGATATTCTGGCTGGGCAAATTCCACCAGGGGGCTTTGCTGGAAAGCGGCAAGTGCCTCTTCCACTGTGGTTTTGCCGTTCAGGCGGATCAGAAACCAGCGATCGAATCCGGTGGCAGCTTCCCAGATCCTGTCTTTGGGACGAATATGGGCCCGGATCACCGCTATTCCACCTGTCAGAGCAAGGATTTTATCCAGTTCCTGCTCTCCGAAAGCCGGATTGCTTGCGTATGGGAGATCAGGAAGATCTGCCATTTCCATGGCCTCTCTGCTCAGTTTTATCTTGATCAGATCATGAGCGTAGTCCTGGCTGCCAAAGCCCGCGCCATCCAATTGCGTTGCCGTCAGCAATGTTACCAGCAGCATCAAAACAAGCGAAGTAAATGTATATTTTAACATGAGGTACTCCTATTAAATTGCTAGGTGATTCATATATTAATCCAGCGTCAGGTTCCAGGCAAGAGGATACTGATAATCACTACTAACTAATTATCTAATATGCGCTTAGGCTGCCAGTAAATGAATCCCGTTCTCATGCTCAGGTTGGGATTAGCAAACAGCGGATGGCAGAATAATACTTGACAAAACAGGCTCGCCAATCGCAAGGGTTAATGCGATTTTCTCAGTAAAGTATGGCCAGGGGCTAACTCACTGGCCTGTAGTTGATAGCTGGAAACCCCATAAGGACAAGGAGCCCCCCATGCAGTATCCAACCACTCGCAAAGACGATATCAAAGAGGAGTCTTTCGGCACTCTGGTCCAAGATCCCTACCGCTGGCTGGAAGACGATCACAGCGACGAAACCATCGCCTGGCTGAAAGCCCAGCAGGAGCTCACGGAGTCTTACTTAAACTCTTTTCCGGGCCGCAAGGCGATGCTGGAGCGCGTCAGAACGCTGAACGACTATCCCAAACAGACCTGCCCCACAAAGCACGGCGACTGGTATTACCACTACAAAAACGATGGTCTGCAAAACCAGTGGGTAATGTGGCGCCGCAAAGCTGGCGAGGAGACGGAAGAGCTGTTTTTCGACCCCAATACTATCTCAGAGGACGGGACCACAAGGGCTTATCCCATCGGCTGGTCCAAGGATTACCGCTATGTCTGCTTCAACTATTCCCAGGCGGGAGCCGATCTGGGAGAATTCAGGATCATGGACCTGGCCACAAAAGAGTTTCTGCCAGACGTCCTGAAGGATATGCGCCACACCAACGTTGCCTGGTATAAGGACGGCTTTTTCTATGGGCGCTATGATAAAAGCCAGGATTATCAGGCTCAGGACTGCGATCAAAAGATATATTTCCATCGTCTGGGTGATCCCGTTTCCGAGGACAAACTTGTCTTTGAAGATCCTGAGCACCCGCTCCGCTTTCTTCACACCTACGTTTCCGACGACGAAAAGACCCTCTTTCTCTACCAATCTCAGGGCACGCATGGCAATCAGGTGCACTTCCGTCCCGCTGGTGATGACAAGGCCCCCTGGACGCTCCTGTTTGAGGGCTTTGAGTATGATGGCTGGCCGATCGATGGTTTTGAAGAGGGGATCTTCTATCTCTTTACCAACAAGGGGGCCAAGAACTTCCGTCTGCTGAAAGTCGATCTGACCAAACCTCAGGAAGATAACTGGATCGAGATCATTCCTGAGCGGGATTATCCCCTCGATTCAGTCATTCCCGTGGGCGGAAAGCTGATCGCCATCTATACAAAGGACGTACAAAGCCAGATCGAGGTGCTGGACGCGGATGGCAAGTTCCTCTATCCCATTCAGATGCCTTATCAGGGCGGAACTCAGTTTACGTGTGGACAAAGCACAGACCGGGAGGGGTATTTCTATTTTGAGTCTTTCATAAAGCCCAGTGAGAGCTACCATTATGATGTCGATACCAATACCCTGAGCTTTTATTATCGTGATCCGGTCCCGGCTGAGCTGGATGCGCTGGTCTCGAAGCAGATCTTCTTCAGCAGTAAAGACGGAACCCGGGTGCCGATGACCCTTATCTATAAGGAAGGGTTGCAGTTGGATGGCTCTCATCCGCTCTTGCTCTACGGCTATGGAGGCTTCAACATATCGCTGCAACCGGGATTTAGTGCCAGTCGGATTGCCCTGATAGAAAAAGGCTTCATTTACGTGGTCGTAAACCTCAGAGGGGGCGGCGAGTATGGAGAAAACTGGCACGAACAGGGGATGCTGCTCAACAAGCAGAACGTGTTTGACGACTTCTGCGCGGCCGCGGAATATCTCATCAGAGAGGGATATACGTCTGCCGACAGATTGGCGATTAATGGCGGTTCCAACGGAGGATTGCTGGTGGGTGCCTGCCTCACTCAGAGACCGGAGCTGTTCAGGGCTGCCGTGCCTTCTATGGGAGTGCTGGATATGCTGCGATTCCATAAGTTTACCTGCGGCTGGGGATGGATGGTGGAGTATGGCGATCCGGGCCAGGAAGAGCAGTTTCGCAACCTCCTCAGCTACTCACCCCTGCATAATATCAAGCCGGGAGTGAAGTATCCCGCCACCCTGGTCACCACCGCCGATCACGACGACCGCGTGATCCCAGGCCACTCTTTCAAGTTTGCCGCCACTCTTCAGGAACATGCCGATCCGGCCAGACCGGTGCTGCTCTACACCCAGTTTTCCAGCTCCCACGGCCCCAGCAATCTAAACAAGACTCTGGAGCTCTGGGCCGATATCTGGAGCTTTCTGATGCTGGAGCTAAAGCGGTAAGCGTGAAGAGTTACGCGTTACGCGAGGCCCGCAGCGCAGATCTCTCACCTACGCAGTATCTCTCACCTACGCAGTATCTCACCTACCGCAGGTATCTCACCTACGCAGTATCTCA
>ERZ795059.2901-NODE-2901-length-17138-cov-26.673945_pt1 | contig 17138 bp, 16 predicted proteins | sample MGYA00375143_ERZ795059 | MGnify/ENA primary metagenome ERZ795059 (study PRJEB30188, sample SAMN05720168) | activated sludge metagenome | isolation source: Anaerobic digester | place: USA | collected 2015-01-07 ... | reverse complement strand
CCGTCGGCCAATTCAAATTTGCCTTTCTTTTGCGCTGTTGCGCCGGTAAAAGCGCCTTTTTCATGGCCAAAAAGTTCGCTTTCCAGCAATCCTTCGGGAATGGCTACGCAGTTAATGGTTATAAATGGATTATTCTTGCGGAGGCTGTGTTTATATATGCTGTCGGCTATCAGCTCTTTGCCCGTGCCGCTTTCCCCTGTGATCAAAACGGTGGAATCCGTAGGCGCAGCTTTGATAATTTGCGTAAAAATATTGCGCATGGCGGCGCCCGGGCCGATAATTTCCGGGAAAAGTTCCCGGGCTTCCACTTTGCCAAGAATATTGGCAACGCTTTCAAACACTTGATTGATTCTGCTTAAATCATCGGTGATGTTAACTTCTTCATCCGCCGGGACATCATACAAAACAGGCATTTTCTTTGCTTTTTCCACAAATTCGCTAAGCGGCTTTAGAAAGAGGCGCAAAATCAGCAAACCGGCCGCAAAGGAAATGCAGCCAACAACAAGCGATAAGGTGTAAATATTGATCAATAAGGAATGATGAAGCTTTTCCGGAGCAGCCGCCAGTTGATAGGCGGCAAAGATCCCCAAAACGGTTATTCCGGAAAATATTAAAGGGATTAAAATATAAAGGGTAACGTAGAAATTCTTTTTTTTCCCCATGATTACGTTATTTTTTAACCATTTTTGTCATGTCCCACATGGGCATGTAGATGGCCAGGGCAAAAAAACCGACTACGGCCGCCAGCCCCACGATTAAAATAGGCCCAATGGCGTCGGACAAGGCTTTGACGGCATATTCCACTTCATCGTCATAGTGTTTGGAAATTTCGGTGAGCATTTCTTCTATGCTTCCTGATTCTTCCCCGATGGCAATCATATCCACCACCATGGGCGGGAAATAAGGGGCGGTTTTCAACGGAGCGGAAAGGCCGGAACCTTCTTCTATCTTTTCGCGCACATGATCAAACGAACGGGCAATGGCGGCATTATCGATTGTTTCGGATAAAATGGTCAAAGACTGCAGCACCGGCACGCCGCTGGACTGCAGGATTGCGAATATGCTGGAAAATCTGGACATAGCCGCTTTCTGGAACAATGGGCCCAAAATCGGCAGGCTCAAAAGCAAGCTGTCGCGGACAAACCGCCCGTTTTCTGTTTTAAAATACTGACGCAGACCTACAACAACACCGATAGTCGCCGTCAGCATTATGTACCAGTAATTTTTTAAAAAGACGTTCATTGTCAGCGCCACTTTGGTGGGCCAGGGCAGCTCGAGGCCGGTCTTGCTGAAAATTCCCACGAACTGAGGTATCACAAAAGTCAGCAAAACAAAAAACGCGATGCCCAGGGCTATCAGCACCATTTTTGGATACTGCAGAGCCGATTTAATATCGGCTCTGATTTTCGCTTCGTGTTCAATAATATAAATCAGCCGCTCTAAAACACTGTTTAAGTTGCCGCTCATTTCTCCCGCAAGCAGCATATTGCAATAGAGACGCGAAAAAACATTGGGGTGCTTTTCAAAAGCCTCCGAAAGGGAAACGCCATGCTGAATGTCGTAGTAAATGGTCTTGGCGGCTTTCTGCAAGGTTTTGCTTTCCGACTGAGACTCTAAAATCTGCATGGACTTGACAACGGGCACGCCTGCGTTGAGCATGGCCCGCAATTGCTTGGTAAAAAGGATTAATTCTCTGGGTTTGACTTGCTCAAACAGCGCTTTGATTTTATTCAACACAGCGCCGGCCTGATCTTCTTTTTCTTCTTCCAGTTTCAAGGGAATCAGGCCGCGCACCGACATGACATTGTTGGCAACTTGCAGAGATTCCGCGTCCAGCGTGCCTTTGACGGTTTTGCCGGTTTCGTCAATTGCTTCGTATTGAAAAAAGGGCATCTTGTTTCCTCTAAATTCTATCAGGTCATTACGGCAGTCGAGGCTTCTTCCAGGGTGGTGATTCCCTTCACTACTTTTTCGGCGGCGTCCTGTTTGAGTGTGCGCAATTTTCCCGCTTTCACCGCCACGCGGGTAATTTCCTGGCTGGATTTGCGCATCAGAATCATTTCCTGCATCATCTCATCATTCACAAGAACCTCAAAAAGACCGGTTCTTCCCTTATAGCCGGTATTTTTGCACTGATAACAGCCTTTGCCGCGCTGAAAATTGGCGCTTTGGGCTTCTTCCTGCGTAATTCCCAGGGCTTCGTATGCTTTTTGCGGCGGCATGTAGGCTTCTTTGCAATAAGGACAGACGGTCCGGATCAGGCGCTGGGCAAACGATACCAGCAAAACGGATGATACCAGGAAAGGCTCGATGCCCATATCAACAAACCGGGAGATAGCGCCCGCGGCGTCATTGGTATGCACGGTGCTGAGCACCCGGTGACCGGTTTGGGCTGCCTGAACGGCAATGGCCGCTGTTTCGGTATCGCGGATTTCACCGACCATGATGACATCCGGATCCTGACGCAAAATTGAACGCAACCCGCTGGCGAAAGTCATGCCTGCCTTCCGGTTGAGTTGAATCTGGCGTATATTGTTAACCCGGTATTCGACAGGGTCTTCCAGCGTTATAATATTGACATCCGGCTTGTTGATATTGTTCAGGATGGCATACAAACTGGTGCTCTTGCCGCTGCCGGTGGGCCCGGTGCTTAAAATCATGCCGTAGGGCTTTTCGCTGACCATTTTGATTTTTTCCATGTCGGAAGGGATCATGCCCAGTCTGTCAAGCGAATAAACCCCGGCGCCGGTATCCAGCAGGCGCAAGACAATATTCTCGCCATAGATGGTCGGAATGGCCGACACACGAACATTGATTTCTCTCTTATCCAGTTTCAGAGTAAATCTGCCGTCCTGCGGTATGCGCGAAACGGTAATGTCCATATTGGAAAGTATCTTGACCCGGGCGATAATCGGCAGGAAAATCGATTTAGGCGGAGAAGGAACTTCGATCAGCCTGCCGTCAATGCGAAAGCGCAAGGATACGGAGTTTTGCTGAGGACTGATATGGACGTCGCTGGCGCCGTCTTTGATGGCCTGGGCAAAAATTGAATTGACCAGACGCACCACGGGCGCTTCACCTGCCATGTCCTGCAGAGAACTGATCTGCACCCCATCTTTTTCCGGTCCAGCTTCTTCTGCGGCATCATCCTGGGACTTTATTTCCATGTTTTCCATGACGTCCGTCAGGCCGGATTGCGTGCCATACAGAGAGCTGATCAGTTGATTGAGTTCACGCTCAGAACAAACCACCGGCTCAACTTCTGAATTGGTCAATACTTCTATGGAATCAAGGGCATTGATGTCAAGAGGATCAACGATGGCAACGGTCAGCAGCCTTCCTTTTTTACGCAGCGGCGCAATTTGATATTTCTGCGCGATATCGATGGGGATCAGCCGCACCAGATCCATATCGAGGGGATAGGCGTCGGGATGATATTTGCCGATCTTAAGCTGAAAGCTCAAAAGGTCAATAATTTGCGGCTCGCTGACAATGCCCAGGCGCGTAAGATATTGGCCGAGTTTTAAGCCTGCTTTCTTTTGTTCAATCAGGGCTTGCTTGAGGCGATCTTCCGTGATGAGACGATTCTCCACCAGCATTTCGCCCAACCGCTTTTTAACCTGCATAATAATTCACCCTAATAATTTTTAATTGTGACAATGAGCTCGTCGCCTGAAAACCTGCAGCCCGCTTATCATTTGCCGCGTACGACGAGCCCTAAAACATGGCATTGAAATAAATGGTGTCGCTCCCCCCACTGGAAAGGACACGAGCGTGGTCGGCAAGGTCTGAAGGCAGGCGTCGAATGGCTGTTTGGGCTTCTTTTGCATCGGCAAAGCGCCTGTCCAGGGCAATCACAAATTGCCGGCCTTCCCATTGATTCCACAAAGCGACAAAATGTATTGGAGGAATCGAAGCCAAATCTCTTTTTTCAATAAACGAATAATAAATATCTCCCAATTCCCGGCTTTGTTCCAGTGCAACAATAACGTCATTCTGCCCAAGCAGGCGCGTCTTTTCCACGACAGTGGGCACTTTAATGACCGCTCCGGATGGTACGTAATTTGGATTTTTAATCGAAGGATTGGCGGCAAGGAAGCGCGACGCCATATCCCTGCCGGTATCGCCATAAATATCTTTAAGAATCCACCAGATCGTCATCTTTCTTTTGACGACGATTTCTCCAAGATAATCGGGCATTTTTTCCGGTGTTTTGGCAGCTTTTTGATTTTCTTTTTTAACTTGCTCCGATGTCTTGGACAATTCGTGCTGCTTTTCTCTATCGTGCAGTTGCCCGACCTTGGGCACTCCGGCGGATAAGAGAGGCGGATTCGAAACTATCCTCTGGATTTTTTCCGAATAATTCCAGTAAACATTAACGGCAATCAAGCTGACCGCCGCAAGCAGTGCAACCGGCACCACCCGACTAACGCGCCAAAATGGGCGGCGATTTTCCTCACCCGTGCATTTTTGCACCAGCCACCATCCGGCTTGCCTCTTGCCCCGAATAATCAGCATCAGCAGCACCTGGTGACAAAGTGAAATAATTTTACGGGGATATCCGCCGGCATGCCAGTAAACCGCCAGCATTCCGCCCAACGTAAACAAGGAAGGCCGCGACGGGTCCTGACTGGCAACCGCAATCCTATGCTCAATCATCGCTCTTGTCTGCCGAAAGGAAAGCGGTTTTAAATTGCACAAGTAGTTGACACGATCCAGAAGATTGGCGCGGGCGGCAAGGTTTTTGCGAAATTCGGGCTGCGCAAAGATGATAATCTGAAGCAGTTTAAAGCTGTTGGTTTCGTAATTTAAAAATTCACGCAGGATTTCCAGGCAATCATCGGGAATTTTCTGGCCTTCATCGATGACCAGGGTAATATTTTTCTGATTCCCCACACCCTGTTCAAATAGAAAAGTTTTGATTTTCTCTTTGATTTGCCACTCGTTATCGTCTTCGGCAACACTGGACACTCCCAATACCGATGCAACCGTTCTGGCAAATTCCAGACGGCTTTCCACGGCCGGGTCCAGCAAAAGAAACGTTTCTACCGCCGGGGCGTCGCCGGCATCGGCCGCCGATAAAACCTGAATGAGCTTGCGGCAAAGGGTTGTCTTGCCGATGCCCACCTCGCCGATGACGATATTCAGGCCGCGCCTTAAACGAACAGCCAGCTCCAACCTTTGCAGACAGGCATTGTATTGCGGCGCCGCAAAGAGAAACTCCGGCTCCGGCGAATTGGAAAAAGGTTCCTTCTTGAATTCCAGAAGATTGAAATATTCCATGGCTTAGCTTTATTTTATTTTTTAGCTGTTTTCGCGGTTTTACTGACTTCCGGAAGAACCAATGACGCCTGAGACGATTCTTCATCCGGCTTTAAAATAGTCGGGGTAATAAAAATCAGCACTTCTTCCATGGCATCGCTTTTGCTTTCTGACTTAAAAAGATAGCCCAGCACGGGAATATCTTTGAACCATGGCCAGCCGCGATCACCCGCGCCGATGGTTTGTTTGGTTAAACCGGAAATTACGATGGTTTCTCCATCCTTAACGATTAGTACGGTTTGCGTCTGTTTTTTGATGATGTAGGGATCGCCCAAACTTGATTTCCGTGTCATATCCACTTCATCTTTTTTGACAAATATGGTCATTTTTAAATTTTTGCCGTCAATGACGTGCGGTGTGATTTCCAGCCGCAGCACAACATCTTCAAATTTGGTTGTCTGTGTCGGGGCGCTGCCGCTCGATGATTCCAGCGTCGTAAAAGGAACTCTTTCGCCGTTTTCCGTAAAAGCCTTCTGATTATCCAGCGTGGTGATGGACGGACTGGAAAGGATGTTGAGTTTGTTGTCCTGCTGGAGAGCCTGAAGCTGCATTTCCAGAATGTTGCCGCCAATTTTTCCGATGAGCAGGCCTAAAGATCCTGCACCCGCCAAGGTGTTAATATTGGAAATCGGGAAATTTCCTGCAAAACCCTGACCGGAAATTCCGGGTGTGCTGTTTGTTGGAGTATAACCACCCGCTGTGGGATCGACGGTTGTGCTGCCCGATCTTCCGCCTGGCGTGATGTAATGATAAGAATCCTGAATATTCCCTTTATACATTCCGCCCCACATCACGCCCAAATCGCGGGCAACGTTTTTTGATGTTTCCACGATATGCGCCTTGATTTTAATCTGCGGCGTGGATTTGTCCAGTTTTTCAATAATAGGAATCATCTTGGCCAGATCCAGGGAAGTGGCGGATATAACCAGAGAGTTGCTGTGTTCATCAAGCACTACCGACCCGCGCACCTTGCCGTCTTTATCTTTGGTGAGGAAATCCTGCAGAGTCTTTTCCAGCTTTTTGCCGTCGGCGTAGTCAATTTTAACCACTACCGGATCCATCAGCGGCTCGACCCATTGAATGTCGCGCATCTGTACTTTCCGCTTTAAGTCCTGCTCCATGTCTTCAGTGGTCATCACGCGGATGACATTTCCTTCCCAGGTATAAGATAAACCATGGGTTTTTAACAAACCGGTAAAGGCCTGATCCCATGGAACGCCTCGGAAATCAACATTCACTTCCCCTTTTAAATCGTTCTTCACCAGCAGGTTGTAATTGACAGCACGGGCCATGGACCGAAGAACGGCTTTAAGTTCGGCCTGGCGCATGGTCAAAGTAACCGGTTTGGTCGTCAGTTTTTTGGTTGATTTCCCTATTTCCGCAGATGGCTGAGTTTTTTGGACCGGAAGCTCCGGCATGTCCAATTTTTTAGATTTTGATTGCGGAGAATGCCCCTGTGACGAATCCGCCAGCGTATTCCATTTTTCAAAAAAAGGATCCTTCTTGGCGTTTTTGGTATCTCCGGCGCACCCGATAAAACACGTCATCATAAAAAAGACGATGACTATTGTATTCATTAATATAATAATTTTTCGTGATTTCAAGACAATAACCTCCTTGTCTTAATCCTTTTATATTATTCCTGTATCGGCACGGTTAATTCGTCCCCTGTATTGCGATTGACAACGACAACACGCGACGGGTTTACACTTTTTAACACATATCCCTCAATATCCAGCGACTCTCCGCTTTCATACTCCGCACCGTTGATAATGGCTATTTTTTTTCGTCCGGATTCCATGTAGCCGAAATAGATTATCTTTGCTGCATTGGCGACGGCGGGGGCGCCTGCTTCTTTTCCCGCAAATTCCCGATAAGAGGCTTTTTCCCAAAACGGGCTTTTGTCCCAGTCTGTTTCCGCTTTTTTTACGATATAGGCTTCGGCGGCGGATACTTGATAACCGGCTACATCGCCGCCTGCCACATTGGCGACAGATTCCGTTTGCGCGGCAGTCGCTTGTGTTTTGGCTTTTTTGGCCGCCGGACCGGCTATCAGCAATTCATAGGCCGCATACAAAGCGAATATAGCGGCGACAGCCAGGATGATAATTTGTCTTTTTTCCAGTTTTTTCATTCTTTTGAGCGCTCCGGTATCAGGCCAGGGCAATCCATATCTTTAATTTAAATTCCATGCTTTCTCTGTCTTGCCTGATGCTGATTTCCTCAATCTGTTCAATGTAGGGCAAGGCCCCCAATCCGATCAGCAGTTTTCGAAAATTGGAAAATTCTCCTTTAACCGTTGCGTTGTATAAAAAACTTTTTGATTCGCCGGTCATCGTTTTGGTATCCAGGACTAAAGAAGCGGTCATCAGTCCGGATTTTTCGGCCTCCAGGCGGAAAGCCTCCGAAAATTTGTCCACATCCTGTTTGGCCAACTTGGCCCCGGCCGGATTGGGCAGGATATATGCCGGTTTTTTTGCCTTGGCACTCTTCAGAAGCTTATAAGCTTCCGCCAGTTCCTTTTGCTCGTCTATCTGGCGCTGAACAGTTTCCGTTTCCCGGGCACTACCGGCGTTATACTGATATAAAGGAATAATCAGCAAAAGAACGACGAGGACGATTATGCCGCCGTAAACCACCATCTTGCTGACGCTTTCGGACGGAAAAACATTATTTAGTTTCTTGAACATCACTAACCTGTTTTCATTTTGATTGTAAATTGCAGTATTTCTTTTTTTCTGAATTCCGACCGACTGCTCTTTTGTAAAGCTGCTCCGGAAAAAATCGCCGAATTATCAAGCTTTAAAACATATTGAGCCAGAAAAGCATCCAGCTCCGTTCGATTGCCCATCACAACGCCTTCGATCATTATACTTTCGCCGTCCGGCTTTGCATCTTTCTCTTGCTTTTGTTCCGGTTGCTTTTGTTCCGGAATGCCGCCTTCATGCGGGAATACGATGAGGACATTGGTCAATTTGATGTTTTCCGGCGTTAAAGAAGCCAATTCGCCAATCAGCGCCATACCTTTGTATTTTTTCGAATACTGCCGGCTGATTGCATTGCCGGCTTTAATTTCTCCGGCCAGAGCGTTGACTTTATCCCTGGACAAAAGCGGCTGAAAAAGGGCCATTTGTTTTTCCAGTTTTTCCTTTTTTCCGGCAAGATACCGGTTTTCAATTACCTGAAAAGCCAGAACAGTCAGACAAATTGCCAGAGAAACGCCGAAAGCGGCAAAGATAATCCGGTTGATCCTCGTTCTCATGACTTCTTTGTTCTTTTCCAGATAAGTGAAAATGGCATTCGGTGTGTGCTTTCGGTCGGATAAGGCCAGTCCGATCGCGGTGCCCATGGAGATTCTTTCGTTCAGACTCAAATGATTCGCGGCTGTTGCGTCGTTTTCGACCTGAAAAGGATCAAATAATTCCCGCTTGATGTCCAGTTGTTCGCCGATTTTTTGCAGAAGATGGTTGTAAAAAACTTCCATGGCGGATGAAATGTAAATTTTTTCTACTTTTTCAAAACCGACCGATGTGGCGTAATATTCAAGTGTCCGTTCAACCTGGCGGGTCAATCTTTCCATGGCCGGCGAAATCATCTCTAAAACCGAGCTGTGCGTCCAGGAAAAACCGTCTTCGTCCGTGATGGTTTTTTCGGGGTCGGCGCACAGCTCTTGCAGGATTTGTTTTTCGCGCTCGCTGTCCACTTTCCTTCCGGGAATGGCTGCAACGATGGATTCTTGGATCGCCTCTATCATGCTGCTGATGCCTGTTTTGATGCCGCGTGTCATCACCAGGTTGTTTTTGCTGAAAATGTCGATCCGTGAAAAATCAATCCCAAAATAGAGACTGGCAAAAACATCTTCTCCCGCGGCAATCCAATTTGTTCGAAAGATGTTTTGAATGGCAAAAGGTACAATGGTAATGCCGGCCAGATTAATTCCGACTGCTGAAAACAGGCTTTTAACTTTTTCTACCCCGGCCCGCGGGGCGCTATAGAACATCACGGAAGTTTTGGGAACACCCTGATCATTAATCTCGCCCTGAATTTCATAATCGAAAATCATGGTCTTTTCATCAAAGGAATTTTCTTTTTTGGCGGCCCAAAAGATAACATTATCCCTCTGATTTTTAGGAACGTTGGGAATTTTCAGATGGTGAACATTCACTTCCGCTGCGCTCATCATGGCCCAGATGTCGCATTCATCGCCGGGACCGGCAAATTCGTCGATGGCTGTTTTCAGCAAATCATTAAATTCCCGTGATTCTCTTTTAATTTTCTTGCTGAATTTTACTATTTTTTGATCAACCAAAAGCGGACGGCCGTCGGAGGCATTGGTTATTTTGGCCAGACGGATTTCTTCCCGCCCGATATCGATGCCCACCGTGGCGCGGTGCTTGCCCGCAAACAGGCGCGGAAAGTTAAGCGCAAATTTATCTGAATGCTTTTGAGCAGAGGATGATTTTTTTTTTGCTCGATCGTCCGACCCGTAAGATAATTCCTGAACTCCGCGAATTACATTTAAGAGTCTTTCCGTTGAGTTGGTGTCGTCGTTGGTTTTAGCCAAGCATTTTCTCCAAATGTTAATAAATGCTGATTTTATTTATCATTCTTCTTTTTTCAATTCAAGCAATATTTCTATTTTTTTTACGTGTATTCAATTATATTTTTTTGTCCTGGTAAGTAATTTCCGGCATCTCTATTGCCGCACACTGGAATAAGGTTGCGTTGGCCGCTACACGATCTTTTCAGTTTCCGCTATAATCTCAAGCAAATCATCACTTTCATCAATTACATAATGTGAAGGATCTTGCTCTGCGTTTAAATCCGCGTCTTCAGACCAGAAATTACGCTTTTCAGCGGCTGCGGCGCCGCCGGACTTTTGCGACGCGAATGAATGTTTTGGGGTTTCCGGAGAACCGGAAAAGATATCAAAAAAGGTCAAATCGGAAAAATATTCCTCCGGATAAGCGGCTGTGTACTTTCCCGGTTTGAAGTTTAGGAGTGGATTCTGATATTTATCGCGCAGTTCAAGATATTCATTTATATAGCGTTCCTGGGTAAACATGCCGTCCGCTTTGCCGGTGTGCAGGGCATTTTCGATCTGATAAAGCTTCTTTTCCCTAATAATTCCTTTTATTTGCTGTGTTCCCCGCAGGATGGAAAGCACCGGCAGACTGAAACCGATTTTTTCCATATAAACAAGTTTTTGCACGATAATCCAGGAAATGGTTGACGCCAGTTGATGACGAAGATACTCCTCCGCTTCCGGCGGAGCGGAATTGATGATTCGGTAAAGGGCGTCCTCCATATTGGTCGCGTGCAGTGTGGCAATGACCAGATGGCCGGATTCCGCGGCGTTTAATGTCAAAATTATGGCCTGCGGCTCACGCAGTTCTCCCACCATAATGATGTCCGGGTCGGCCCGCATGACGTCGATCAGACCTCTTTCAATGGTCGGCACGTGTGTGCCCACTTCGCGTTGCTCAATAAATGATTTTTGGGACGGAATCCGGTATTCAATGGGATCTTCCAGTGTAAGAATATGCGCCGCCCGTTTTTGATTGATATCGTTCAGCAGGGAAGCAATGGTGGTTGTTTTGCCGCAGCCGGTGGTTCCGCAAATCAGGATCAGCCCTGATTTCTGATCGCTGATCTTTTGCAGGGATGGATGAAGGTTTAGCTGGGCGATGCTCGGAATCACACCCGGCAACAGGCGGATGGCCAGAGAAGGTCCGCGATCGGTATTGAAAACATTAATGCGAATACGCACGTTGTTTATAGTTGTCGCAAAATCGACGGACCAGCGCTCTCTCAATATATTGATGTTCTTAGGGTTCAGTAAAGACTTCAGGAGGGCGTTAATTTCCTCGTGTGTCCATTTGTTTTTTTGATCAAACTTTATAAAACCGTCTTTCCGGTAAATAAGCGGTTGGCCGCCGCAAATGTGAACATCAGAGTAGCCGCTTTGGGCGCAAGAATTGATCAGGTCAGCAAATCGTTTGTTCATAATTATATTCACTGCTTTTAGTGATAAATTGAAAAGGAGCTTCTTCTCAACAAAGAAAACTCCTTTAGTTTACTGGAGGCGGCAATGAGATTCGAACTCATGAATAACGGTTTTGCAGACCGCTGCCTTAGCCACTTGGCTATGCCGCCAAAAAAAATGGAGCGGGCGAACGGATTTGAACCGTCGACGTCTACCTTGGCAAGGTAGCACTCTACCACTGAGTTACGCCCGCTCACTTAAGAACGCCGGTGACTATAACAAATCGACTCCTCTTGTCAATAGAAAAAACACCGGCTTTTTTCCTTGCGGGTTCGGGCGCGGAAAGCCGGAATTCAATCATTTCAAAGGTTCTCCGGATTCCGGTAGGTTCCCTGGTAAAATTTAAACAGGTAATCCAGCCCCGAATAAACCGTCAGCAGCAAAGCCGCGTAAAGAATGGCCGTGCCCACCAGATGCGCGTCCAGCCCCAGAAAGGGATAATGGATCATCAGCGCGGTCACGGCGATGATCTGGGCGACGGTTTTCTGCTTTCCCAGGACGCTGGCCTGGATGTAGATCCCCTCCGAAGACGCGATGCTGCGGATGCCGTCCACGATCAGGTCCCGCATGATGATGATCACGACAATCCAGGCGTCAATCCGCCCGATTGGAATCATGAGGATCATGGCCGTGTTGACGATCAGCTTGTCGGCCAGCGGGTCCAGAAACTTGCCCATCGCGGTGATCAGATTGTATTTGCGGGCGATATACCCGTCCAGAAAGTCCGTCAGTGCGGCCAGGACAAACAGGGCGGCCAGCGTAAGCGACCAGAAGGGGCCGGGGGATAACAGAAGAAAGAACAAAAACGGCACAATGCTGATGCGGGCCAGCGTAATGCTGTTGGGAAGGTTCCATATTTCTCGTCTTTTGTTCATGCCCCGTTGCACCTGTTCATCCGTTCGGACCTGTTGGCGGCCTCATTTCCCGCGGCTACCCGCCTATTTTGCGGGCACTTTCTTCCAGTCTTCCAGAAACAGCGCGACGCCTTTGTCCGTCAGGGGGTGCTTTGCCAGCTGCGCGATGACTTTAAAAGGAATCGTGGCAATGTCCGCGCCCATCAGGGCCGCGTCCAGCACATGTTTCGGATGACGGATGCTGGCGACGATGACCTCGGTGTCATACTCATAGTTGTCGTAGATATCCAGGATCTGCTGCACCAGTTCCATGCCGTCATGCGCGATGTCGTCCAGACGTCCGACAAACGGGCTGACATAGGCCGCGCCGGCTTTGGCCGCCATCAGGGCTTGCAGCGGGGAAAAAACCAGGGTCTGATTGACGTCGATGCCGTCCGCGGCTAACAGCTTGGTCGCTTTGAGGCCTTCGGTCGTCATCGGCACCTTGATGACCACCTGATCGCCCAGCCGGGCCAGTTTTTTGCCCTCTGTGTACATTCCTTTCGCGTCGAGGCTCACCACCTCCAGGCTGACCGGCCCTTCCACAATTTTCAGAATTTCCTTGACGACGGAATCAAAGCCTCTTTTTTCTTTGGCAATCAGTGACGGATTTGTTGTCACGCCGTCCACCATCCCCAGCGCCAGGCCTTCTTTAATTTCCGAAATATTCGCCGTATCGATAAAAAATTTCATAATTCCTCCCTGAAGTTATTTTTTTTCTATCCGGTATTTCTCAAAGCATTCGCTGCTGCAAAAGTAGTGCGTCCGCCCGTCGATTTCCTTCAGGTGCGCCTGGCTTTTGGGAATGTACGTCTTGCAAAACGGGTCCTGCACCAGATCCTCCCCTTTCGGCGTGTCGTCGGCGCGCTGCGCCTTGACGTCCTGCGGCTTCTTGCTTTTAAACATGGTGACGATCCTGTATCCGACATAGAACAACAGCGCGAGCGCCAGCAATTTGATGAGATTCATGGCAACCTTCTTTTCTTACAAATGATACCGCAGAACGGTTTGTTGGTCGTTCAGCCTGTCTTTCAGGCCCCGCATCGAAACGCCGAACACCGGGTGAATCAGGTAGGAGGCGATTTCGCACATGGGCTCCAGCACAAAAAGCCTTCGGTGCATTTCCGGATGCGGCACCGTCAGTTCCTTTTCCCGGACAATCTCCTGACCATACAGCAGAAGGTCCAGGTCGATGATTCTTGGCCCTCCCCTGACCGTCCGGACCCTTCCTGTCGAATTTTCAATGAGCTGGAGCGCCTTCAAAAGGTCCCGGGGCGCAAGGACGGTACGGATTTCCGCCGCCGCGTTCACAAACCAGTCCTGATTCTCCAGCTCCTTTCGGTGTTCCGGTCCGGCCGATTCCGGAATCACCGGCTTGGTTTTGTAAAAGGAGGAAATCCGTTCCAGCGTAATTCCCGCGGCGCCGGAAAGTCTTTCAATGGCCGTGCGGCACTGCGCCAAAGGGTCTTGAAGGTTGGCGCCGATTCCGATATAGGCCAGTGTTCCCTCCAGCATAACCGCCCGCCTATCGGGAATCCCGCAGTCCCAAAACATCCTGCATGTCGTACAGGCCGTTTTTCTGATGGACGATCCACTGGGCCGCGCGGATTGCTCCCTTGGCAAAATTATCCCGGCTCTGTGCGCGATGGACGATTTCCAGCCTCTCCCCGATTCCCCCGAAGATCACCGTATGTTCGCCCACAATGTCTCCGGCCCGAATGGTCTGAATGCCGATCTCTCTGCGAGTGCGTTCGCCGATCATGCCGCGGCGCGTGTACACCGCTTCTTTTTCCAGATCCCGCCCCAGCCTGGCGGCGATTACCCGCGCCATCTGCAGCGCCGTTCCGCTGGGCGCGTCTTTTTTCAGATGGTGGTGCGCTTCGATGATCTCGACGTCGTAGTCCTCATAAAGGATGCCCGCGCAGTAATCCAGCACTTTCAGCATTACATTGACGCCCACGCTCATGTTCGGCGAAAGAACGCAGCGCGTTTTTTCGGCCAGCTTTTGCGCGGTTTTCATTTCTTCGGCGGTGAACCCGGTGGAGCCGATTACGATGGCGCGGTTTTTTTCGCTGGCGATTTTCAGATAGTTCAGCGACGCTTCATGATCCGTAAAGTCGATCACCACATCCGCCTGGTCGATGCAGTCCGCCAGGCTGTCGCTGACCAGCGCGCCGGTCCTTCCCGTGCCCAGGGAATGACCCAGATCTCTTCCGACAATCGGATGGCCCTTGACTTCAATGGCCCCTACCACGCGAAGATTTTCCATAGCCGAAATCATGCCGATGATTCGGCCTCCCATTTTTCCGCCGGCGCCTGTGACAATTACTTTTACCATAACGCTTGCTCCTTGTTGTTTCCGCATGAACTTGAAAAAACATCCCGCCGTCCTACGGGATCAGGCCGTACCGGGTCAATGCCGCTTTGAGCTTCTCATGATTCGCCGGCGCCATCGGGCAGAGCGGCAGCCGGTATTCGCAGACGATCCTGCCCATCAGCGCCAGAGCGGCTTTCACGGGGATCGGATTCACCTCGATGAAAAGAACGTCAAACAAAGGGCTCATTTTCGCGTGCAGCGCCCGCGCCGCCGCGAAATCCCCTGCTTCGGCGGCGTCGACCATCGCGGCCATGTCGGCGGGAACGATATTGGACGCGACGGAAATGACGCCCTTTCCGCCGATGGCCATCAGGGGAAGCGTAAATCCATCGTCGCCGGACAAAACGTCGAATTCCGGACCGCACAGGTCCAGCACGTCGTTCATCTGCTTGAGGGATCCGGAGGCCTCCTTGACTCCGACGATGTTGTCGATTTCAGCCAGACGGGCCATCAGTTCCGGCGACATGTTCACGCCGGTCCTTCCGGGAATGTTGTACGGAATGATCGGCAAAGGCACGCTCTTCGCGATGAGCTGGTAATGCCGGTAAAGCCCTTCCTGGGTCGGCTTGTTGTAGTAGGGACAGGCGATGAGCGCGCCGTCGGCGCCCGCCTCATACGCATGCCGGGTCAGGCGCAGCGCTTCCGCCGTACTGTTGGATCCCGTCCCGGCAATGACCGGCACCCGTTTTTTCGCCGCGTCAATGGTGATTTCAATCACCCGGTCGTGCTCATCGTGGGACAGGGTCGGCGATTCGCCGGTCGTCCCGCAGGGCACCAGACCATCGATGCCGTTCGCGATCTGGAACTCTATCAGATCCCTCAACGCCGCCTCATCCACCTTTTCATTTTTAAAAGGCGTCACCAGCGCGGTAATGGCTCCTCTGAACATAAAACAGGCCTCCTCCGGATTTCTTATTTAAAAATCGATTTCCACGGTTTGCGATTCCCGGCATTCGCCGGTTTCCTCGCACAACTGCAAGCGGTAGCTGTATGTCTTTCCTTTCCCGACCGATGAATCGACAAACCGATACTCCCGGCTCTTTTCCCCGGCGTTGTCCGCCGGCAGCCGGTCGATCGGTTCGAACGTGCGCGGACAATCCCGGCAAATGTTCCCCGCGCTTCCCAGCGTGCTTCTCTCGATGATCGTGTAACTGACCCGGTCTGAAGATGAAAGCCGCCAGCTCAAAACCGCAGCGCCTCCTTCGGCTGCAACTGACGGTTTCTGAACCGTTCCGCCCCGGGCAGCGCCGGACGCCGGGGCAACGGGATTGGCCTTCAGGCCGCAGCCCAGAAGCAAAAGAGCGCAAAGCGCAGCCGGTCCGATGCTATTTTTTATCAAGAATTTTTTCAAATTCCCGAATCCTTTCCCGAACCGCCTTTTGCGCCGTGCCGCCAAAATGACGACGGGCGTTGACGGCGTTTTCCAGCCGTATCCTGGAGAGGATCGACGCCTCAAAGCCGCCGTAAAAAGACTGATACTCTTCGAGCGTCAGGTCATCCAGCGTCCTTTTGGTTTTGATGCAGTAGGCGACAATGCCGCCCGCGATTTCATGGGCGCTGCGGAAGGGGACTCCCTTTTCAACGAGATATTCCGCCACATCGGTGGCGGTTGAAAAACCTCCGCGGGCCGCCAAATGCATTCTGTCGGCGTTAAACCGGGTGTGTGCCAGCATTTCCAGGAAAACCGCGAGGCAATCGTGAAGCGTGTCCACCGCGTCAAACAACGGCTCCTTGTCCTCCTGAAGATCCCGGTTATACGTCATGGGAAGCCCTTTGACGAGCGTCAGAATCGCCGTCAAATCGCCGTAAACCCTTGCCGTTTTGCCCCGGATCAGCTCCGCGACGTCCGGATTTTTCTTCTGCGGCATGATGCTGCTGCCGGTGGTGTAGGCATCGGAAATCTCGGCAAATCCGAATTCTTCGGACGACCACAAAACCAGATCCTCGCAAAACCGGCTCAGATGAGCCATGGCAAGAGACGCGGCAAAAATGAATTCCGCGATATAATCCCGGTCGGCCACCGCATCCATGCTGTTTCGGCTGACTTCCGGAAAGCCCAGAAGACGCGCCGCGCGTTTCCTGTCGATGGGAAGGCCCGTCCCGGCCAGCGCCGCCGCGCCCAGCGGCAGAACATTCAGGCGTTTGCGGCAGTCTTCCAGCCTCTGCCCGTCGCGGGCAAACATCTCGGCATACGCCAGCAGGTAGTGGGACAGCAGAACCGGCTGCGCCTTTTGCATGTGCGTGTAGCCGGGCATGATGACGGCAATTTCCTTTTTGGCCATGCCGACCAATTGCATCTGCAGCGCGGTGAGCAGGAGAATCAAACCGTCCACTTCGTCTCGCAGATACAGGCGGACATCCAGCGCAATCTGATCGTTGCGGCTGCGAGCGGTATGCAGCTTTGCGCCCGCGTCTCCCGCGCGCCGGATCAGTTCTTTTTCGATCGCCATGTGAATGTCTTCGTCGGCCGGATCGAAAACAAAACGCCCCTTTTCCATAT
>ERZ795059.2898-NODE-2898-length-17154-cov-7.961167_pt1 | contig 17154 bp, 17 predicted proteins | sample MGYA00375143_ERZ795059 | MGnify/ENA primary metagenome ERZ795059 (study PRJEB30188, sample SAMN05720168) | activated sludge metagenome | isolation source: Anaerobic digester | place: USA | collected 2015-01-07 ... | reverse complement strand
AGCCCACCAGCGGCGACAGCTTGAGGCGCTGCGCGAGCATGCCCAGCACGAACGCGAGGACGAAGCCGACGCAAAGGATGGCGATGAGTTCGGTGTTGTGGGGCATGCGGGATCCGTGGTGGAGGCCCGGAAATCATCGCATGGTGGGTGCGGGCGCCCCACGAATTAGAATGTCCGGATGATTTCCTTCCGAAACTTCTCGCTGCGCCGTGGCGAACGCCTCCTGTTGTCCGATGTCGACCTGACCCTGCATGCGGGATGGCGGGTCGGCGTGATCGGCCGCAACGGCGCCGGCAAGTCCTCCTTGTTCGCCGCCCTGATGGGCGATGTGGAGCCCGACAAGGGCGACCTGGACCTGCCCGGCAAGGCGCGGATCGCCAGCGTGGCCCAGGAAACCCCGCACCTGCCGGACCCGGCGCTGGACTTCGTCCTGTCCGGCGATGTGGCGGTCCACGCCGCCGTGCAGGCCGAGGCCAATGCCTTCGCCAACGAGGACTGGGAAGCGGTGGCCGAGGCCCACCACCGGCTAGAAGAACTCAATGGCTACGACGCCTCCGCGCGCGCCGGCCGCCTGCTGCACGGCCTGGGCTTCCCGGCGGAGACCCACGGCAAGGCGGTTTCGGACTTCTCCGGCGGCTGGCGGGTGCGCCTGAACGTGGCGCGCGCGCTGATGACGCCCAGCGACCTGCTGCTGCTCGACGAGCCGACCAACCACCTCGACCTCGATGCCGTGGTGTGGATGGAGGAATGGCTGAAGCGCTACGACGGCACCCTGCTGGTGATCTCGCACGACCGCGAGTTCCTCGACAACGTCACCACCCACACCCTGCACCTGCACGAGGGCAAGGCCAAGCTGTACGTCGGCAACTACACCGATTTCGAACGCCAGCGCGCCGAGCACCTGCGCCAGCAGCAGATCGCCCACCAGAAGGAACAGGCGGAGCGCGCGCACCTGCAGTCGTTCATCGACCGCTTCAAGGCCAAGGCGAGCAAGGCCAAGCAGGCGCAGAGCCGGATGAAGCGGCTGGCCAAGCTGGCCGGCACCGAAGCGGTGCGCGCCGAGCGTTCGCTGCACATCACCCTGCCGGAACCGTTGAAGCTGCCGAATTCGCTACTGTCGCTGCACGATGTCGAAGCCGGCTATGGCGCGGATGCAGTGATCCTGCACAACGTCAACTTCGGCCTGGAGGCGGGCGACCGCATCGGCCTGCTCGGCCCGAACGGTGCCGGCAAGTCGACCCTGGTGAAGACCCTGGTCGGCGAGCTCGCGCCGATGACCGGCGAGCGCAAGGCGCACCCGGACATGCGCATCGGCTACTTCGCCCAGCACACGGTGGAATCGCTGGTGTTCGGCACTACGCCGCTGGACCACCTGCGCAAGCTGGCGCCGGACGTGGCCAACCAGGAATTGCGCGATTTCCTGGGCCGCTGGAACTTCCCCGGCGACCGCGCGTTCGAGGTGATCGACACCTTCAGCGGCGGCGAGAAGGCGCGGCTGGCGCTGGCCCTGATCGCGTATCGCCGCCCGAACGTGATGCTGCTCGACGAACCCACCAACCACCTCGACCTCGACATGCGCGAGGCGCTGGCCGAAGCGCTGAGCGATTTCGATGGCGCCATCGTCATGGTCAGCCACGACCGGCACCTGATCGGCCTGGTCTGCGACGAGTACTGGCGCGTGGCCGGCGGCAAGGTCGAACCGTTCGATGGCGACCTGGACGAATACGCGGCCTGGCTGCGTTCCCGCCCGGGCAGCGACAATCCGAAGACCCCGGCCCCGAAGGCGCAACCGGCGATCGCCGCGGTGCCGGCCAAGCCGGTCTCGAAGGTCAACCCGCACAAGCTGCAGAAAGCCGAGGCCCTGGTCGCCGACCTGGAAGCGAAGCTCGCCGGCATCGACAGCCAGCTTGCCGACCCGAAGGTGTATGGCAACGCGGTGCGCGTGGCCGAACTCGGGCGCGAGCAGGTGGCATTGCGTGGCCGGCTGGACACCGCGGAAGCGGACCTGCTGGCGTTGTACGACTGAGGCCGCCGCCTTGAAACTCCGTGCAAGACCCCCAGTATCCGCGCTCGGTTCCAGGAAGTAGCCCGATGCCTATCTACGCCTTTGCCTGCGACGCCTGCGGGCACCACTTCGACCGCCTGCAACGCCTGTCCGATGCCGACCCCACCCAGTGCCCGTCCTGCGGTGCGGATGGCCAGGTCCATCGCCAGCTGACCGCGCCGCAGTTCCGCTTGGCGGGAGGTGGCTGGTACGAGACCGATTTCAAGAAAGACGGCGACAAGAAGCGCAACCTGGCCGGAGAAGGCGGGGAGGGTGCCAAGCCCGCCAGCGAGAGCAAGTCCGATGCGAAACCCGCGGCGGCCCCTGCCGCCAAGGGCGAGCCCGCCAAGCCGGCCGGGGGCGCAACCCCGGCCGGTTGAGTCGTTGCCTCAGCGGGTGCCGAAGCGTGCGCGGCAGCCGTGGTTGACCCACAGTCCGGTGCGCGCGGCATAACCCCAGGAATAGCCCTCGCGGCAGGAATCGTTGGACAGCTGCTGGATCAACCGCGGCGCGCCATAACGGGCATCCCAGGCGCAGGTCGTGTAGCGGCCGCGGTCGCTGGAGCAGGTGACGGTGTAATCCCCGCCCTGCCCGCCACCATTGCGGGTGTGCGCCAGGAACACGCCGCGACAGCCGTCGTTCACCCACACGCTGCCGTTACGCAGGCCGAAGTTGCGGTTCTCGATGCAGCGCTGGTTGGAGAGCTGGCGCTGCAACTGGGCGCGCCCGACCAGGTTGCTGCCGCAGGTGCGCAGGCGTCCGTCGTTGCTTTCGCACTGGATCGTGACCTGCTGGCCGCCCGAACCACCGGGGCCGCCCATGCCGGCAGCGAACTCGGCACGGCAGCCTTGGGTGACGGTGACCTGTCCGCGGCTGGTGAACCAGGTCTGCCCGAGCGTGCAGCGCGCACTGGAAAGTTGCTTCACCAAGCGCGACTGCCCCTGCCAGGGCGTCTGGCAGGTGCGGATACGACCATCGTTGCTCTCGCAGCGGATGGTGCGTGCGCCCGGATCCGGCCCCGGGCCGGGGCCCGGATTCCAGCCGCCGTTGTTGCCCAGCGACTTGGCGATGTCCTGCTTGACCTTGCTGAAGCTCCAGCGCGACAGGCGCACCTGGTCCAGGTAGAAGCGCAACTGGTCGTTGGGGATGGTGCGGCCGCTGGATTGCTCGCGGTATTCCAGCGAGATCACCCGGGTCTGTTCCGCAGTGCTCAGTGTCCACAGGTCTTCAGGCGCATAGGCGCGCTGGTTGCCCTGGGCGTGGGCAGGCAGCGGAACCACGGGTGCGGCGGCGGCGAAAGCGAGGGCGAGCAACAGACAGTACGGCGACGATCTGGACATGGCGGTTCCCCGGGGCAGTTGGTGTTGTTGGCTGGGTACCGGGCATAAGGGGCCCGGTCGCCGGCACAGTAGCGCTTCCGCCCGTTAAAATGACGTTTCAGTCGCGGCCCCCTGCATTGCCGCCCGAGTCACCTCCGGAGTTCCCATGCGTACCCATTTCTGCGGCCTCGTCGACGAGTCCCTGGTCGGCCAGACCGTCACCCTCTGCGGCTGGGCCGACGTCGCCCGCGACCTCGGCGGCCTGTGCTTCATCGACCTGCGCGACCACGAAGGCATCGTCCAGGTCGTGGCCGAACCCTCCGACGCAGCCGGCAACGGGGACGTGATCGCCGCCGCATCGAAGGTGGGCTACGAGGACTGCCTGCGCATCACCGGCACGGTGCGCGTGCGCCATTCGGTGAACGACAAGATCCGCACCGGCAAGGTCGAAGTGGTGGCCGAGAAGATCGAGTTGCTGAACAAGGCGGAGCCGTTGCCCTTCCACCACCACGAGAACCCGGGCGAGGACGTGCGCCTGAAATATCGCTACCTGGACCTGCGCAGCCCGGACATGCAGCGCAAGATGCGCACCCGCACCCGCTTGGTCAGCGCTTTGCGCCACTACCTGGACGCGCGTGGCTTCCAGGATATCGAGACCCCGATCCTGACCAAGGCCACGCCGGAAGGCGCGCGCGATTTCCTGGTGCCGGCGCGCATGCACCCGGGCGAGTTCTACGCGCTGCCGCAGAGCCCGCAGCTGTTCAAGCAGATCCTGATGATGGCGGGCTTCGACCGCTACTACCAGATCGCGCGCTGCTTCCGCGACGAAGCCCTGCGCGCCGATCGCCAGCTGGAATTCACCCAGCTCGACATGGAGTTCGCCTGGGTCGGCGAGCGTGACGTGCAGGACCTGACCGAGGACATGATCCGCCACGTGTTCCGCGAGGTGATGGGCGTCGAACTGGCCGCCGCATTCCCGCGCATGACCTATGCCGAGGCGATGCGCCGCTACGGTTCCGACAAGCCGGACCTGCGCATCCCGCTGGAGTTCGTGGACGTGGCCGAACAGGTGAAGGGCTGCGAGTTCGCAGTGTTCACCTCCGCGGCGAACGATCCCGACGGTCGCGTGGTCGCGCTGCGCATTCCCGGTGGTGCGTCGCTGTCGCGCAAGCAGATCGACGACTACGCCGCGCACGCGGCCAAGTTCGGCGCCAAGGGCCTGGCCTACGCCAAGATCGACGAGGCCGGTGCGGTCAATTCGCCGGTGGCCAAGTTCTTTGCCGAGGGTGCGTTCGACGCACTGCTCCGGCACGTCGGTGCCGGCAACGGCGACATCGTGTTCTTCGGTGCCGGTGCCTACAACAAGACCAGCGATTTCATGGGCGCGGTGCGGCTGAAGGCCGGCAAGGATTTCAACCTTGTCGCGGATGGCTGGGCACCCCTGTGGGTCACCGATTTCCCGATGTTCGAGTGGGACGACGAAGAACAGCGTTACGTCGCCCTGCATCATCCGTTCACCGCGCCGGCGGTCGATTCCATCGATGACCTGCGCGCGAATGCGAAGACCGCGGTGTCGCGTGGCTACGACATGGTGCTCAACGGCAACGAGATCGGCGGCGGTTCGATCCGCATCCACAACTCGGCGATGCAGTCGGCGGTGTTCGAGCTGCTCGGCATCGGCGCGGAAGAGGCGGAAGGCAAGTTCGGCTTCCTGCTGGACGCGCTGAAGTACGGGGCCCCGCCGCACGGCGGCATCGCCTTCGGCATCGACCGCATCGCCGCGCTGATGGCCGGCAGCGATTCGATCCGCGACGTCATCGCCTTCCCCAAGACCACCACCGCGCAGTGCCTGATGACCGGGGCCCCGAGCGAAGTGCCGGACAAGCAACTGGCCGAGGTGCATGTGTCGGTGCGGGCGCGGGAGTGATGGCCGCTGCCGAGGTGCTGCTACCCGACGCGTGCGAACATCCTGTTCGACGCGTCGCCGCAGGCCATCCATGGCCTGCTTTTCGCAGCACCCCGACAACGTCCATCGGGTGAGTGACATGAAAGAAGCAACCATCCGCCGCGCCACCTCCGATGACGCGCCTGCCCTCGCCGAACTCGGCGCGACGACCTTCATCGAGGCCTTCGGCCAGCTGTATTCGCCGGAGGACCTGCAGGCCTTCCTCGAGGAAAGTCATTCGCTTGCCGCCTACGCGAAGGTGCTGGCGAATCCCGACTACGCGCTGTGGATCGCGGAGAAGGACGGGCGCGCGATCGGCTATGCGCAGGCAGGCCCCTGCGGGCTGCCGCACGACGACGTGCGGCCGGGCGACGGCGAGCTGAAGCGCCTGTACCTGCTGAGGGGCGAGCAGAACGGCGGCGTCGGCCGCGCCCTGTTCGAACAGGCGCTGGCCTGGCTGGAGCGAGATGGCCCGCGCACGCTATGGATCAGCGTGTGGTCGGAGAACTACGGCGCGCAGCGCTTCTATGGGCGCCACGGGTTCGAGTTCGCCGGCGAGTACGCATTCATCGTCGGCGAGCAGCGCGACCGCGAATTCATGTACCGACGGGATCCCCGCAACGGGTGAAGCGGACACGAAAACGGCCACCGCGAAGTGGCCGTTTTCGCATGCGGCGTGGCGGCGCGGATCAGTCGGCGACGACCAGGGTCACGTCGATGTTGCCGCGGGTGGCATTGGAGTACGGGCAGACGATGTGGGCGGCATCGACCAGCGCCTGCAGGGTGTCGCGCGGCACGCCCGGCGCCTTGATGGTGAGTTCGGCCTCGATGCCGAAACCGGTCGGGATGGCGCCGATGCCGACCTTGCCGGTGACCGTGGTGTCGGCGGGCAGGGCGACCTTCTGCTTGCCGGCCACGTGCTTGAGCGCGCCGAGGAAGCAGGCGGAATAGCCGGCGGCGAACAACTGCTCGGGGTTGGTGCCCGGGTTGCCGGCGCCGCCCAGGCCCTTCGGCACGGTGAGGGCGACATCGAGCACGCCGTCGGAGGACACGGCGCGGCCTTCGCGGCCCCCGGTGGCGGTGGCGGTGGCGGAATACAGGACGGTTTCGATCGACATGGCGGGGTTCCTGGGGGCGGGTCGGATGCCAAGCGTACTATCCGCGCCATCAACGAGGTGCAGGCATGCGGGAAGGCCCCAGTGAGTGAACGCAAGCCGCGGGTGCTGCTGGTGCATGGCCTGCTCAATGCCGACTGGTGGTTGCGGCCGCTGGCCGCGCGGCTGCGTGCCGAGGGCTTCGAGACCGCGCTGTTCGGCTACTCCAGCGTGCTGGACGGCCCGGAACGGGCGGTGCCGAAGTTGCTGGAGCGGCTGCGCCGCGAGCCGGCCGACGCCTTGGTCGGCCACAGCCTGGGCGGGCTGATCGCGCTGGAATCGTTGCGGCAGGCGCCGGAGCTGGCGGTGTCGCGGGTGGTCTGCCTGGGCTCGCCGCTGTGCGGCAGCCAGACTGCGCGCAACCTCGCGGCCAGTCCGTGGACGCGTCCGTTGCTCGGCCGCAGCGCGCCGATGCTGGCCGGCGGGCTGGCCGGTTGGGACGGGCCGGCGCAGGTCGGCGTGGTGGCCGGCGACGTGGCGCATGGCTTGGGCCGGCTGTTCGCGCGCTTCGATGGGGGTTCGGACGGCACCGTGGGGCTGGAGGAAACCCGCCTGCCCGGGCTGGCCGACCACTGCACCGTGCACAGCAGCCACACCGGGCTGGTGTTCTCGCCCGCGGCAGTGCGCCAGGCCGCGCATTTCCTCCGCCACGGCCGCTTCGAACACGCCGCCGAACCACCCGCCGTATAATCCGCGCCCTCTGGTTTCCGCTGGATGCTGCAATGGGACGTGGTCCTTCCATCGAAGGTCGCAAGAACGCGGTCGACGCCAAGCGCGGCAAGATCTTCACCAAGGTGATCCGCGAGATCTCGGTGGCCGCGCGCGCCGGCGGTGGCGATCCGGCCGGCAACCCGCGGCTGCGCACGGCGATCGACAAGGGCCTGGCGGTCAACATGTCCAAGGACGTGATCGAGCGTGCGGTCAAGAAGGCCACCGGCGAGCTGGAAGGCGTCGAGTACGAGGAAATCCGCTACGAGGGCTACGCGCCCGGTGGCGTGGCGGTGATCGTGGACTGCCTGACCGACAACCGCGTGCGCACCGTGGCCGACGTCCGCCATGCGTTCGGCAAGTTCGGCGGCAACATGGGCACCGAAGGCTCGGTCGCCTTCATGTTCAGGAAGCTGGGCGTGCTCAGCTACGACACCGGTGCCGATGAAGACGCCATCACCGAGGTCGCGATCGAGGCGGGTGCCGACGACGTGACCGTCTACGACGACGGCGCCATCGACGTGATCACCGCGCCCGATGCCTTCGCCGAGGTCAAGGCGGCGATGGAAGCCGCCGGCCATGTCCCCGGCTTCGCCGAAACCACCCTGCGCGCCGACAACGACATCGCGGTGGAAGGCGACACCGCCGAGCAGGTGAAGAAGCTGCTGGCGTGGCTGGAAGACATGGACGACGTGCAGAACGTCTATTCCAACGCCGACCTCGGCGACGCTGCGTAAGACACACGCCGATCCCGCGAAGCCCGACGTGACCCGCATCCTCGGCATCGACCCCGGTTCACAGCGGACCGGCGTGGGCATCATCGACGTGGATGCCGCGGGCAAGGTCGTGCACGTGCACCACCAGCCGATCAAGTTGCTGGATGCCGAGTCCTTCCCGTTGCGCCTGCGCCTGTTGCTGGATGGCCTGTGGGCGCTGGTCGAACAGTTCGCGCCGGACGAGGTGGCGATCGAACAGGTCTTCCTGTCCAACAACGCGATGTCCGCGCTCAAGCTGGGGCAGGCGCGCGGCGCGGCGATCGCCGCCTGCGTGGCCCGCGACCTGCCGGTGAGCGAATACGCCGCCAAGGAAGTGAAGCTGGGGCTGGTCGGCAGCGGCGGCGCCGACAAGACCCAGGTGCAGCACATGGTCGGGATCATGCTGGGCCTGCAGGGCAAGCTGCAGGCCGACGCCGCGGACGCGCTGGCGGTGGCGATCACCCATGCGCACGTGCGCGCCAGCGCCAACCGGCTGGGCGTGGCCACGCGCACGGCGTGGAGGAAACGATGATGCGATGCGTCGCTTTTGCTCGTCATTCCTGCGCAGGCCGGCAATGCTCTATTTCGGCGACAGCCGGATATCCAGTGTCTTTCATCAAAAGTCAGAGTCGCTGGATCCCTGCCTTCGCAGGGATGAGGATGGAGAGTTCGTCATGATCGGCCGATTGAAAGGCATCCTCATCCACAAGGCACCGCCGTGGCTGGTGGTCGACGTGCAAGGCGTTGGCTACGAACTTGAAGCCCCGATGAGCACCTTCTACGACTTGCCGGAGGTGGGCCGCGAGGTGTTCCTGTTCGTGCACCACGCACAGAAGGAAGACAGCGTCTCGCTGTACGGCTTCCTGCGCGAATCCGAACGCCGCCTGTTCCGCGACGTGCAGAAGGTCTCCGGGATCGGCGCGAAGATCGCGCTGGCGGTCCTCTCCGGCGTGTCGGTCGATGAATTCGCGCGACTGCTGCAGGCCAGCGACGTCAGCGCGCTGACCCGCATCCCCGGCATCGGCAAGAAGACCGCCGAACGCATGGTGGTCGAATTGCGCGACCGCGCCGCCGGCATGGCGACGGGGCTCCCATCCGGCGTGGCGGCGTTGCCGAACGATCCACTGTCCGAAGCCATCACCGCCCTGCAGTCGCTGGGCTACAAGCCGGCCGACGCCGACCGCATGGCCCGCAAGGCCGCCGCGGACGGTGACGATGCCGCCACCATCATCCGCAAGGCGCTACAGTCCGCGCTGCGATGAGCCACGGAACCCACATGGCTTCGAATGCTCCCCATTCCGGCCCGGGGGGCCACTCTTCCCGGCTGGGCCTGGCCACGTTGGTCGTGGCCGCGGTCGGCGTGGTCTTCGGCGACATCGGCACCAGCCCGCTGTACACGATCAAGGAAATGTTCAACCCGCATTTCGGGCTGGTCCCGGATGCGCGCACGGTCAAGGGCCTGCTCTCGCTGGGCTTCTGGTCGCTGATCATGGTGGTGACCCTGAAGTACGTGCTGGTGATCATGCGCGCCGACAACGAAGGCGAGGGCGGCATCATGGCGCTCACCGCGCTGGCCCAGCGCAGCCTGAAGTCGGGTTCGCGGCTCAGTTACCTGGTCGGCATCCTGGGCATCTTCGGCGCCTCGCTGTTCTTCGGCGACGGCATGATCACCCCGCCGATCACCGTGCTCGGCGCGGTCGAGGGCCTGGCGGTGATCTCGCCGCGACTGGCGAACTGGGTGGTGCCGATCAGCCTGCTGATCCTGTTCGGCCTGTTCGCCGGCCAGCGCTTCGGCACCGCGAAGGTGGGCAAGGTGTTCGGCCCGGTGATGGTGACCTGGTTCATCGTGCTGGCGGCGCTGGGCATCTACAACATCCTGGACAACCCGATCGTCCTGCGTGCGCTCAGCCCGATGTGGGCGATCCACTTCTTCGCCGAGCATGGCTGGCATGCGGTGCTGGTGCTTGGCGCGGTGGTCCTCACCGTCACCGGCGGCGAGGCGCTCTACGCCGACATGGGCCATTTCGGCGCCAAGCCGATCCGCTGGGGCTGGTTCGGCTTCGTGTTGCCTGCGCTGGTGCTGAACTACTTCGGCCAGGGCGCCGTCCTGCTGGACGACCCGCGCGCGGTGGCCAACCCGTTCTACATGTCGGCGCCCGACTGGGCGCAGGTGCCGTTGCTGGTGCTGGCCACCACCGCCGCGGCGATCGCGTCGCAGGCGGTGATCACGGGCGCGTTCTCGGTCACCCGCCAGGCGATCCAGCTGGGCTACCTGCCGCGCCTGCAGATCCGCCACACCAGCCGCGACACCATCGGCCAGATCTACGTGCCGTCGATCAACTGGATGCTGTTCGCCGCGGTCATCGTGCTGGTGCTTGCGTTCCGCAGTTCGACCAACCTGGCGACGGCCTATGGCCTGTCGGTGACCGGGACGATGCTGATCGACACCCTGTTGCTGGCGGTGGTCGCGTATACGCGCTGGCCGGACGCGCGGAAGTGGGTGTTGCCGCTGTGCGCGTTGTTCCTGGTGATCGACCTGGCCTTCCTGATCGCCAACGGCGAGAAGCTGCTCACCGGGATCGGTGCGTGGGTGCCGCTGTTCATCGGCATCGCCGCATTCACGATGATGCGCACCTGGCGGCGTGGCCGTGAACTCCTGCGCGAGGAAATCCGCAAGGACGGCATCCAGCTCGATACCTTCCTGCCCGGCCTGATGCTGGCTCCGCCGGTGCGGGTGCCGGGCACCGCGGTGTTCCTCACCGCCGACCCCACCGTGGTGCCGCATGCACTGATGCACAACCTGAAGCACAACAAGGTGTTGCACGAGCACAACGTGTTCCTGACCGTCGACACGCTGAATGTCCCGTATGCGCCCAAGGACAATCGATTGAAGATCGAATCGATCGCCGGCGAAGACTTCTATCGCGTGCTGGTCCGCTACGGCTTCATGGAGACGCCGGACGTGCCGCTGGCGCTGATGCGCAGCTGCGACCAGTGCGACCTGGTCTTCAATCCGATGGACACCACGTATTTCGCCAGCCGCGAGACCATCGTCGCCGGCCACCATCGCGGCATGCCGATCTGGCGCGACAAGCTGTTCGCCCTGATGCATCGCAATGCCGCGCCGGCCACCGGCTTCTTCCGCATTCCCGGCAACCGCCTGGTCGAACTGGGCGCGCAAGTCGAGATCTGACGGCGCGCGGGCGCCGCACGGGTTGATTCCGACCCGCAGCGGCTGCATCTCATGGGGATGCCGACCATCCCGTTCTCCCTGCTCGACCTCGCCCCGGTCTGCGAAGGCAGCACGCCCTCGCAAGCCTTCGCCAATGCGCTCGACCTCGCCCGCCATGCCGAAGCGCTGGGCTACAAGCGCTACTGGCTGGCCGAGCACCACAACATGCCGGGCATCGCCAGCGCGGCGACCTCGATCCTGATCGGCCATGTCGCCGGCGGTACCTCGCGCATCCGTGTTGGTGCGGGCGGGGTGATGCTGCCCAACCACGCGCCGCTGCAGGTGGCCGAGCAATTCGGCACGCTGGCCGCGTTGTATCCCGGGCGCATCGACCTGGGCATGGGCCGCGCGCCGGGCACCGACCACGCCACCGCCAGGGCATTGCGCCGCTACTATGACAATGCCGACGCCTTCCCGCGGGATGTCCAGGAAGTCCTGCACTACTTCGAGCCGGTGCAATCGGGGCAGGCCGTGCAGGCGGTTCCGGGCAGCGGCCAGGACGTGCCGGTGTGGATCCTCGGCTCCAGCCTGTTCGGCGCGCGCCTGGCGGCCGCGCTGGGGCTGCCGTATGCCTTCGCCTCGCATTTCGCCCCGGCGGCGATGGACGAAGCGCTCGCCCTCTACCACCGCGACTTCCGGCCGTCGGCGCGGCTGCGCACGCCTTACGCGATGCTCGCGTTGAACGTGTTCGGTGCCGATACCCGCGCCGAGGCGAAGCGCCTGGCCACCACCCAGCAGCAGAGCTTCGTGCGCCTGCGCCGTGGCGAACTGGGCCTGGTACCGCCGCCGATCGACGACATCGAGGCCTTCTGGACGCCGGCCGAGAAATCGATGGTGGCCGAGGCGCTGGCCTGCAGCGTGGTGGGCGATGCCACCGACCTGCGCGAAGGCATCGCCGCCTTCGTGGCCCGGCATCGATCGGACGAACTGATGCTGACCGGGAACATCTTCGACCACGCTGCGCGCAAGCATTCGTTCGCGCTGGCCAGCCAGGCCTTCATCGACACGCGGCTGGCGTAAGCGATCTGCCCAGTCCCGTTGGCCAAAGGCGAAGGGGATGGCCGGGGAGCGGGTGTTCCTCGCCGCGAAAGGGAGGATCAAATGCGGCGATAATCCCCGCATGACCGAAGACCGCATCATCGCCCCCGGCGCCACGCGCGAAGACGACGCGGTCGAGGCCAGCATCCGCCCCCGCAGCCTCGGCGACTACCTCGGCCAGCAGCCGGTCCGCGAGCAGATGCAGATCTACATCGAGGCGGCCAAGGGCCGCGGCGAGGCGCTGGATCATGTGCTGATCTTCGGGCCGCCCGGGCTCGGCAAGACCACCCTCAGCCATGTGATCGCCAACGAGCTGGGCGTGAGCCTGCGGGTGACGTCGGGCCCGGTGATCGAGAAGGCCGGCGACCTGGCGGCGTTGCTCACCAACCTGCAGCCGCACGACGTGCTCTTCATCGACGAGATCCACCGGTTGTCGCCGGTAGTCGAGGAAATCCTCTATCCGGCGATGGAGGACTACCAGATCGACATCATGATCGGCGAGGGCCCGGCCGCGCGTTCGATCAAGCTCGACCTGCCGCCGTTCACCCTGATCGGCGCCACCACCCGCGCCGGCCTGCTGACCGCGCCGCTGCGCGACCGCTTCGGCATCGTCCAGCGCCTGGAGTTCTATTCGCCGGAGGAACTCACCCGCATCGTCCGCCGCTCCGCGCGCATCCTCGGGATCGAGTGCGATGCCGACGGTGCCGGCGAGATCGCCCGCCGCGCGCGCGGCACGCCGCGCATCGTCAACCGCCTGCTGCGCCGGGTCCGCGACTACGCGCAGGTGAAGGGCAGCGGCGGCATCGACGCCGGCATCGCCCGCGCGGCGATGGACATGCTGAAGGTCGATCCCGAGGGGTTCGACGAACTCGACCGGCGGATGCTGGGCATCATCATCGATGCGTTCGACGGCGGTCCGGTCGGCGTGGAATCGCTGGCCGCGGCGCTGAGCGAGGAGCGTGGCACGCTGGAAGACGTGATCGAGCCCTACCTGATCCAGCAGGGCTACCTGGTGCGCACCGCGCGCGGGCGCATGGCCACGGCGAAGGCGTATCGCCACCTCGGCTTCAAGCCGAAGGCCAACGGCAACGCGGAACTGTTCGATCCGGAAAAGGGGGCAGAGTGAATTTCCTGCCCAACCGTTCTCATCGTTCCGGACGCTCCGTCAGGAGACTTCACTCTGACCCCTCTTCCGCAGCGGCGATGCCGTGAGCGAAATTCCAGGCTCCGCCTTTTCCTGGCCCGCCCGCGTCTACTGGGAAGATACCGACGCCGGCGGCGTGGTCTATCACGCGCGCTACCTGGCCTTCATGGAACGCGCCCGCAGCGAATGGATGCGCGCGCGCGGCTGGGAACAGGACACGCTGCGCGGCCGCGACGACCTGGTGTTCGTGGTGCGGGCGATGGACATCGACTTCCGCGCCCCGGCCCGGCTCGACGATCAGCTGCAGGTCAGCGTTCAGCTGCTTGAATGCCGCGGGGCCAGCATGATCTTCGGCCAACGCATCGAACGCGCTGGCGAGTTGCTGGTCGAAGCCCGGGTCCGGATCGCCGCCTTGCGCGCGTCCGACTTCAGGCCCCGGCCGATCCCCGCTGTCCTGCTCACCGAATTGAAGCCCTTGTTGGAGACGCCTTGATGCCCGTCGCGATGCTGCAATCCATGCCCCAGCCGCTCCCGGAAAACGCGCCGGCCACTGCGGTCGAACTGGCGGCGGGAACCGCGCAAGCGGCGGCGCCGCAGGGCGACCAGGGGCTGAACATGCTGCAGCTGATCCTGCATGCCAGCCTTCCGGTGCAACTGGTGATGCTGTTGCTGCTGTTCGCCTCGGTGGCGTCGTGGGTGATCATCCTGCGCAAGAAGCGCGTGCTCGATCGCGCGGAGAAGGAAGCGGATCGTTTCGAGGAAACCTTCTGGTCCGGTGCGGAGCTGCCCAAGCTCTACGCCAACGCGACCGAGCGCAGCCGCGACATCGAAGGGCTCGAGGCGATCTTCGAAGGCGGCATGCGCGAGTTCAACCGCATCCGCCAGCGCCGCGGCGTCGACGCGCGCATGCAACTGGAAGGCGCGCAGCGCGGCATGCGCGCGGCCGCCTCGCGTGAGCTCGATGGCCTGGAACGCAACCTCGAATTCCTGGCCAATGTCGGCTCGATCAGTCCGTACGTGGGCCTGTTCGGCACGGTGTGGGGGATCATGATTTCGTTCCAGGGCCTGGCGACGATGAAGGAAGCCACCATCGCGACGGTTGCGCCCGGGATTTCCGAGGCGCTGATCGCCACCGCGATGGGCTTGTTCGCGGCGATCCCGGCGGTGTGGGCCTACAACCGCTACGCCACCCGCGCCGAGCGGATGGCGGTGCGCTACGAGACTTTCAGCGAGGAGTTCTCCTCGATCCTGCAGCGCCAGACCCACGCGGACGACTGACGCATGGCGACCGCATCGTTCCGCCGGCATCGCAAGCGCAAGCTCAAGGCCGAGATCAACGTCGTTCCCTACATCGACGTGATGCTGGTGCTGCTGATCATCTTCATGGTCACTGCGCCGCTGCTCAACGTCGGCGTGGACGTCAACCTGCCGCAGGCCGATGCCAAGAAGATCGCGGACAGCAAGAAGAAGCCGGTCGTCGTGCAGGTCGCCAGCGATGGCTCGCTGGCGTTGGCGTACGACGGCGTGGATCGCCCGCGCGAGGTCAGCCGCGAGCAGATGGTGGCGATGGTGCAGGGGTTCGTGAGCAAGGATCCGGACCTGGCCGTGTACGTGGCCGGCGATCGCGACGTGAGCTACCAGACCGTCTATGAAATCCTCAGCCTGTTGCAGACCCAGGCCAAGGTGCCGCGTGCCGGACTGATGGGCGAGCCCGTGCAGGCTGCGGGCAAGCCGGGCAAGTGACGGGGCACCGGTGAAGGAATCGCGCACCGACAACAATGTCGCGCTGCTGCAGGCCCTGGGCCTGCATGTGGCGCTGTTCGCGCTGATGTTCGCTGGCCTGCACTGGACGCGCAGTCCGATCGCGGAAGCCGCGCATGGCGACGTCATCGAAGCCGACCTGGTCAGCGTCTCCGACCTCAGCGCGTCGATGCAGCGCGCCCTGCGTCGCGACCCCGAGCCGTTGCCGCAGCCCATCGTCGAACCCGACCCCCTCCCGCCCGATCCCGAGCCATTGCCGGAACCCGTCGTCGAGCCACCGGTCGAGGAACTGCCGCCGCCCGAGCCGGATCCCGCGCCGGTCGAGCAGGAACGCGTGCAGCGTGATGCCGATTCCGCGCAGGTCGCCAAGGTCGACCAGGAGCAGGAGGAAAAGCGCAAGAAGCCGGACCAGGCCGAACTGGATGCGCGCAGGCGGCTGGAAGCACTGGCGGAAATTCGTCGCCAGCGCGCACTGGCGGCCCAGGAACGGACCATGGCCGAGCAGAAGGCCCAGCAGTTGAACGACGCGCGCAACAGTAGCGCCACGCCGTCCCGGCCGCCGCCACCAGGGAATCCGGACAGCCGCCTCGCAGAGAGCGCCGGTTACCAGGTCGCCCTGATGAACGCGATCCTTCGGCAGTGGACGCGCCCGGAGTCGGTGAAGCTCGGCCAGGTCTGCCAGGTCCTGATCCGCCAGATCCCCGGCGGCGAGGTGGTGTCAGTGGAGATTTCGCCAAGCTGTCCGTACGACGAGCAGGGCAGGCGATCGGTCGAAGCGGCCATCCTCAAGGCCTCGCCGTTGCCGTATGCGGGCTATGAGGCGGTCTTCGTTCGCAACCCCGTGCTCAAGTTCCGCGCAGAAGACCTCTGAATCGCCGAAGATGGCGGCTTGGTCCGTCTCCGTTCATCCAGTTTCACGCCGGATGGGCGACCCTGTTCATCTTGTCGACCGCCCGCGAGGCCGCATGATCCGGATTGCCCGTCGCCTGTTTCTCTCGTTCTTCCTGCTGGCGCCTGCATTCTCGGCATCCGCGCAATCGCGCGGCGGGCTGGAGATCGACATCGTCGGGGGCAATGCCGCGGCCCTGCCCATCGCCGTGGTGCCGTTCGGCGGCAACGCCGGCGAGACCGATGTCGACGACATCATCCGCGCGGACCTGGCCCGCTCCGGCCAGTTCCGCACCCTGGCTGAGGCCGGCCTGCCGGAACGCCCGACCCAGGGCAGCGAGGTCGCCTATCCGACCTGGCGCCTGCTCAAGCAGGACTTCCTGCTGGTCGGCCGCAGCGTCCCGGATGGCAGCGGTTACCGGGTCGAGTACGAATTGTTCGACGTGGCCAAGCAGCAGCGCCTGCTCGGTTTCGCGCTGACCGCGCCGGCCAGCGCCATGCGCGACGTGGCCCACCAGATCAGCGACGCGGTGTACGAGAAGATCCTCGGCGTGCCGGGTGCGTTCTGGACCCGCATCGCCTACGTGACCTCGAACGGCCTGGGCCGCAACGCCAAGTACGCATTGATGGTCGCGGACTCCGACGGCTTCAATCCGCGCACGGTGGTGAATTCCACCGAGCCGCTGATGTCGCCGTCGTGGGCACCGGATGGGCGCCGGCTGGCCTATGTCAGCTTCGAGGGCGGCAACTCGGCGGTGTACATCCAGGACATCGCCAGCGGCGCGCGCGAGAAGGTCGCCAGCTTCCGCGGCATCAACGGCGCGCCGAGCTTCTCGCCGGACGGCAACCGGCTGGCGCTGACCCTGTCGAAGGGCGGCAATCCCGACATCTACGTGATGGACCTGGGCAGCAAGCACCTGACCCAGGTGACCAATCACTTCGGCATCGACACCGAGCCGACCTGGACCCCGGATGGCGCGGGCCTGGTGTTCACCTCCGATCGTGGTGGTCGCCCGCAGCTCTACCAGGCCCCGGCCGCCGGTGGCAGCGCGACCCGGATCAGCTTCGAGGGCAGCTACAACGCCAGCCCGTCGGTCAGCTTCGACGGCAAGAAGATCGCGGTGGCGCAGGGCGCGGGCAACACCTACCGCATCGCCTTGCTCGAC
>ERZ795059.2896-NODE-2896-length-17162-cov-7.756357_pt1 | contig 17162 bp, 16 predicted proteins | sample MGYA00375143_ERZ795059 | MGnify/ENA primary metagenome ERZ795059 (study PRJEB30188, sample SAMN05720168) | activated sludge metagenome | isolation source: Anaerobic digester | place: USA | collected 2015-01-07 ... | reverse complement strand
CCTACACGACGCTCTTCCGATCTGGACCTGAAGGGCGACGGTTGGAGCCTTGTCCTGGAGTCGGACGTCCCCCAGGGCGCATTCACCAGTCTGGAGAGGGAGAACATGGTCATCCAGCTGACCTTTATGAGCGGGGAAAGCGCTTTGATCATGAACATCCTCCGGCGGCGGGGCGATTGAGCCCGGCCGGTCTCCGCGTGTCCCTCCGTTTTCGATGATCGCCGCGGCCGCTCGAGGGGGCCGTCCGGCGGAGAGGAGCGAGTCATGAACTATCGATATCTCGGCCGGACCGGCGTCCGCGTCTCGTCCTTGTGTTTCGGCACGATGACCTTCGGCAAGGAAGCCGACGAGGCGGTTTCCGGGGAGCTGTTCCGCGCCTGCCGCGAGGCCGGCATCAACTTTTTCGATTGCGCCGACATGTACCAGGCGGGCCGGGCCGAGGAAATCCTCGGCCGGCTGATCGAGGACCGCCGGGAAGAAGTCGTCGTCACGACGAAGGGTTTTTTCCCGACGGGAACGAATCCCAACGCCCAGGGCGCCTCGCGCTATCATCTCCGGAACGCGGTCGAAGCCAGCCTCCGGCGGCTCCGGACCGACCGCATCGACGTCTATTTCATCCACCGCTTCGACGACCGCACGCCGCTCGAGGAAACGCTCCGGGCGCTGGACGACCTCGTCCGCCAAGGGAAAATCCTCTATCCCGGCCTGAGCAATTTCGCCGCCTGGCAGGCCGAGAAAGCCCTCGGCCTTTCAGCTCTCCACGGGTGGGCGCCGCCGGGCGTCCTCCAGCCGATGTACAACCTTCTCAAACGCCAGGCCGAGGCCGAAATCCTTCCCATGGCCGAGGCGGAGGGATTGGGCGTGATCCCCTACAGCCCGCTGGCCGGAGGCTTTCTGAGCGGGAAATTCGGCTCGAACCGGCGGCCGGCATCCGGCCGTTTGACCGAACACAAGATCTACCAGGCGCGCTATTTCGAGGAGGCGAATTTCGAGATCGTCGACCGGTTCTGCGAATTCGCCCGGGCCCGGGGGTGGTCTCCGGCCGCCCTGGCGGCCGCCTGGGCGGGCGGGCACCCGGCCGTCACCGCCCCGATCATCGGGGCCCGCAACCTCGCCCAGCTTCGCGATGTTTTGGGATCCCTGGAGATCCCGATGGACGACGGCCTCCGGGCGGAGATCTCGGCCCTCTCGCCGGCCCCGCCTCCGGCGACCGACCGGAGCGAGGAGCGGACGGACACGCATTTCTTCATCCGGACGTAACGGCGGTTTTCTCCATTCTTCCGTTCGTTTATCGCGGGAATACTTCCAATAAAAACGAGTCTTTAAAAGCGAAGTGTATTCTTTATCTCAGCCGACAGATGGCTTCGAATTTTGATCCGGAATTCCTCAGAGAAGTCGTGCAAAGATATTTACAGGAAAGGTGAGGTCATGAATAAAAACGCTTATATTCTTAATCGCCGTTTTCTCGCAACATGCCGGTTCCCCAGAAATCCCTATTCAACAAAAGAACGGTCTTTTCCAGAAGGAAGAAGATAGGCTCATCCGACATTTTAATGGGTACTCGTCTGGGATAAAATGGCTCCGAGGAGAATGGAGCCATGCAAGATACGGAGCTTTATCGGCATGTTTTGGGGATTGAAGATCCGTGGCGGGTGGATCGAGTTCAATTGAGCGTGAGGGAAGAGCAGGTCGACGTTTGGGCGGTTCATGGGGAAAGCATCCGCTTTTCCTGCCCGGAATGTGGAACGCCGCTTCCGATTTATGACCACGCTCCGGAACGTGTCTGGCGGCATCTGGACACCTGCCAGTTCAAAACATTTCTTCATGCCCGGATTCCCCGGGTGGAATGTCCGGCCCACGGCGTTAAACAGGTCCGAGTCAACTGGGCCGAAGAAAAATCGAGATTTACGGCCCTTTTTGAACGACTGGCGATCATGGTCTTGCAGGAAACGAATATCGAGGGGGCGGGAAGAATCCTGCGGATCAGCTGGGATGAGGCCTGGCATATTTTGGAGCGGGCTGTGAGGAGAGGCCAGGAAAGGAAGAAGCCCGGAATTGTTAAGAAAATGGGCGTGGATGAAAAATCTCTGGGGAAAGGGCACAACTATCTGACGTTGATTTATGACCTGCAACGATCGACCGTGGAACATATCGAGGATGATAGGAAAAAAGAAAGCCTGGACGGATATTTTCGCAAGATGACGCCGGCTCAACGGGCCAAAATCAAGGCCATCGCCACCGATATCTGGGATCCCTATCTGGCCTCGATTCGAGAGCATGTTCCCGGCTACGAAGAAAAGCTCGTTTTCGACCGATACCACTTGATGACTCATATGGTCCAAGCCGTTGATATGGTTCGAAAACAGGAGCATCGGGACCTGAGGGGGGAAGGAAACGAGATCCTGTCGGGAACAAAGTATCTTTGGCTGTATTCGAGGGAAAATCTTCCGGTCAAGAAACGAAAGGCGTTTTCGGCCTTGAGGAGGAAGCGCTTGAGAACAGCCCGCGCGTGGGCGATAAAGGAAGACTTGAGGAGGTTCTGGTCGTATCAGACGGAAACCTGGGCGAGAAAACACTTTTCCGGTTGGTATGGATGGGCGATCCGCTCGCAATTGAAACCGGTGAAGGCGGTGGCCCGAATGTTCCGGAAATATCTGCCCAATATTATGACTTACTTGAGACATCGGATAACGAACGCGGTCAGCGAAGGCGTGAACTCGATGATTCAAACGATCAAGAAAATGGCCTGCGGCTTCCGCAATCGCGAGCACTTCAAGCTGGCTATTTTCTTCCACTGTGGCGGCCTAAACCTCTACCCTGTTACCCACAAGAATGTCGGATGAGCCAGAAGATAAAAAAACAAAAATCGTCCAGAAAAGCGGCTCAAGCTGTATCCCGCCGGATCCGAATCCGGCGAAGGGGATTCCATCCTCTCCCTCAATCGGGGCGATCGTCTTTTCCCCTTGGATCGCCGCCAAGGCGAACTCGGCCTTCATCGCCGCGCCCTGCTCTTTCCTTGAAAAAAATCCCGGGCTCGCCTAGGATGAAATCTCATGACCTGCTGCGGCCTCATCGGAACGATCACGGCGGACACGATTGAAATCGAGGACGGCCGGACCCTCCGGGCGTTCCGGTCCGTCGGCGGGATTCTTTATCAAGCGGCGGCGCTCTCGGGCCTGGGCGTTCCGGCGGCTCTCTTTTCCCGCTGCGGCGGGGAGCTCCGTCCGGAGGTCGAAGCGGTCCTCGGCGGCCGGCCGGACCTGGACCGGCGGGGCCTGCGCTTCGTCCCCGGACCCGGAAACCGCGTCCGGCTCCGATATGCCGGGCGCTCCCGGGAGCGGGAGGAGATCCTCGAATCCGTCGTGCCGCCGCTTGACCCCGGCCCGGTTCTCGAGGCTCTCCCCGGGTTGGATTTTTTGATGATGGTCTTCAATTCCGGCTTCGATATCGAGCTCGCGGACTGGCGCGCCGTCGCCGGGCGGGCGTCGTGTCCCGTCTGGATGGACATCCATTCCCTCGCCTTGGAGCCGCGCGTCGGGTCCCGCCGCGGGTATCGGACGGTTCCCGAATGGGAGGCGTGGGTCGAGGGCGCGGCCTATCTTCAAGCCAACCGCCGGGAGGCGGCTTGTCTTGTCGGCCGGCCGGACCGCGAAGCCGGGGAGGCTGAAATCGAGGAATTGGCCCGGCGGGCGTTCCGTCTCGGCGTCCGGGCCGTTATCGTCACCCTGGGCCGGGCCGGCGCGGCGGTTTCGACGCCGGAGAGCGTCCGCCGGATTCCGCCCGCGGCCGCGCCGGTCTTCGTCGACCCGACGGGCTGCGGCGACGTCTTCGCCGCGGCCGCGTCCGCCGCCTTGCTTCGCGGAGGCACGGTCTTCGAAGCGGCCGAGGCCGGCGCCGCCTTGGCGGCCCGGGCGGCCGGAGTATCGGGCGTCCATGAAATCTTCGGCCTCGCCTCCCGGGAACGGGAAAGCCGCCGGGGCCCCGATCGTCCGCCGCCGTCTTCCGCCGGCGGCAAAGGAGAAAAATGACATGACTCGCGCGAAGACCGCTTTTTTCCTTCTGGCCGCGGCCGCCCTGGCGGCCGCTCTTCCGGCCTGCCGGACGGACGCTTCCGCCCCGCGTCCGATCACCCCGGCCGAAATCGAAGCCCATATCCGGTTCCTCTCCGACGACCTGCTCGAGGGCCGGGCGCTCGGAGGCCGGGGAATCGAGATCGCCGCCCTCTACCAGGAACAGGTTTTCCGCGGTCTCGGCCTCGAGCCGGCCTTCCCGGGCGGAAGCTATCGCCAGACGTTCGAGGCGAGGGAATGCGCCCCCGACCCGAAGCCGTCCCTGTCCGTCGCGGCCGGCGGGGTGAACGTTTCCCTGGAACCCCGGGAGGAGTTCGTCGTGAATTCCTACCGGGAGGATGCGCCCCCGAGCGTTTCCGGCGAGCTGGTCTACGCCGGCTACGGCATCCAAGCCCCCGAACGGGACTGGGATGACCTGAAGGGGATGGACCTGGCGGGGAAAGTCCTCCTGGTCGAGATCAATGAGCCGGGCAACGTTCCCGGCGGCCTTTTCGACGGGGAATCGATGACGTATTACGGCCGATGGGTCTACAAGTACGAGAAAGCGGCCGAGCTCGGGGCGGCCGGCTGTCTCATCATCCACGACGCGAAGGGCGCGGCTTACGGCTGGGACGTCGTCCGGAATGGATGGTCCAACGAGGAGTATTTCCTTCCCGACAAGCCGCAGCGCCTGTTTTTCCGGGGCTGGATCAGCGCCGGGGCGGCCGAACGGATCTGCGCCGCGGCCGGACGGGACCGGGGGGCCCTCCGGGCGGCGGCCGAAACGCGGGAGTTCGTCCCGGTCGCCCTCGGGGCGACGGCGGAAGTCCGGCAGCGGTGCCGCTACCGTTCGGTTTCGGCTTCCAACGTCGCCGGGCTGCTCCGCGGATCCGTCCGGGGCCCCGGGGAGCGGTTCATCGTCTTTTCCGCCCACTATGACCACTTGGGCGTCGATCCGACCCGCGACGGCGACCGGATCTTCAACGGGGCCGTGGACAACGGCTCGGCCACGGCGGCGATGCTGGCCCTGGCCCGGCTCTGCGCCGAGGCGCCGGAGCGGCTGCGGGCGACGCTCGTTTTCGCCGCCGTGACCGGCGAGGAGAGCCAATTCCTGGGCTCGGATTATTTCGTCCGCCATCTTCCCTTTCCAGCCGACGCGGTTCTGGCCGATCTCAATTTCGAGATGACCGGCGTCTGGGGCGAAACCGAGGATGTCTACGCGATCGGGGCGTCCCACTCCGACTTGGACGAAATCGCTTCCCGGGCGGCCGCCCGTCTCGATCTCCGGTACACGCCGGAGCGGGACACGGAGCTGGGCTATTTTTTCCGGTCCGATCAATTCAGCTTCGCCCGCAACGGCCTTCCGGCCGCCTGGCTTCACGAGGGCGTGGTCTCCCGGACGCGGGGGCCGGAATACCTGCCGGAGAAAACGGCCGCTTACAAAAAAAACGGCTACCATCAAGTCGGCGACGAAATCCAGCCCGACTGGGATTTCGCCGGGACGATCCAGATCGCTCTCTGGGCCCGGGAAATCGCCGCCCTTCTCGACGCCTCGCCGGGCTTTCCGCAGTTCAAGCCGGAGAGCTCGTTCAAAAGAAAACAGCCGCATTGACCGCGGACGGCTGCCTAGGGTAATATATCAGCCACGGTGGCGCATGGATAAAAGAGACGTCCTGGGCATCAGTCACTTCTCGGATTACTTCAAGATCAGCCAGCTTGTCTTCGAGCTCAAAGCTTTGGAGAAAGTCGCGGCCGTCGAGGAATTGATCGACGTCCTGGCGAAGCAAAAGCTCGTCCGGAACCGGAAAATGATCCTGACCCGGCTGATGGACCGGGAAACCCTCGAGTCGACCGCCTTGGGCGACGGCATCGCCGTTCCCCACGCCCGGGTCGATTCCGACGGCGAGATCGTCATCGCCGTCGGCCGGTCGTCGGAAGGGATCGATTTCTCCGCCCCGGATAAGAAGAAAGTCCACCTGATCATCCTCATCATCTGGAATCCAACCCTGCCGGGGCTCTTCAACCACCTCTTCGCCGGGCTGGCTCATTTCCTCCGGGATCCGCATTTCCGCCGGCGGATCTTCGAGGCCAAGGACAAGAACGCCTTGTGGGAAGCCCTGGGCGAGATCGAGCTGCGCCTTCCCCAGGAAGACAAGATCATCAGCCGGGCCGGCCTCCTGCGCAAGCTCCAGGAGATCGAGAAGAAGAAAAAGAAAGCGACGAAGGCCCAGATGCCCACCCTCAAAGCCCAAGCCGATCTTCTGCGGGAGGAGCTCGACGAAGCCCTCTTGACCCGTTTCCAGAAGCTGATGGAGCGGTACGGCTTCGCCGTAGCCGAGGTCGAGGACGGCGTCTGCCAGGGCTGCAACATCAGCGTGTCCACGGAGATGAGCTCGGCCATCGAGGGCAGCAACGACATCTACATTTGTGAAAACTGCGGCAAGTACCTCGTCGCCGCCTCGCCGAAGAAGAAAAAAAAGTAGGGTGTGCGGACCCGTCCGTCCGGAAAAGATCGCCGCCCTCCGGGAAAAGATGGAGCGGCTCGGACTGCGCGACTCCGATTTCGTCGAGCGCTTCATGCGATCGGGGGGAAAGGGCGGCCAGAACGTCAACAAGGTCGAGACCTGCGTTCATTTGATCCATGTCCCGACCGGCCTTTCGGTCAAATGCCAGCGCGAGCGCTCCCAAGCGATCAACCGGTTTCTTGCCCGGCGCATCCTGGTCGATAAAATCGAAACATTGCGGAAAGGCGAAGCCAGCGCCCGGGAACAGCGGATCGAAAAGATCCGCCGGCAGAAGCGCAAGCGGTCCCGGCGGGCCAAGGCGAAAATGCTGGACGACAAGCGCCGGCAGGGGGAAAAGAAAGCCGGCCGGTCCTTCCGTCCCGATCCCGACGTGTTTTAACCTGTTAAGAGGCCAGCCGCAGGAGAGCGGCCAGCAGGAGGTTCGCCCCCTTTTCCAGATCCTCCCAGCGGAGGGATTCTTCCGGCGCGTGGCTGAGGCCGTCGGGGCTCGGGATGAAAATCATGGCCGCGTCCGTCACCGTTCCGAGAATCTGGGCGTCGTGGCCGGCGCCGCTTGTGACCGGCATGTGGGCGTAGCCGAGCCGGTCGGCTTCGGCCGCCAGGATTCCGGCCAAGCGGCCGGGGATGCGGTACGGATCCGTCCGGTCCATCAAGCGCGAAGCGAATCTCAAGCGGCGGGCCGAGGCCACCTCGCCGGCGATCCCGAGCAGCTCCCGTTCCAAGGCTTCCATGGATTCCTTTGAGGAACTTCGGAATTCCAAGGAAAAATCCGCCCGGCGGGGGATGGAGCTGAAGGTGCCGGGCTGGATGAGGGCTTTTCCGATGGTGACGAAGCTTCCATAGCGGGCCGAGGCGACATGCCGCGTCGCCCTCAAGGCGAAGTCGGCCAATCCGAGAAGGGCGTCGCGCCGCAATTCCAGGGGAACGGTCCCGGAGTGCCCCGATTCCCCCTCGAAGGCGCACCATCGGTAATGCTTTCCGTTGATGGTTTCGACGAGACCCAGCGAGATCCCCTCCGTTTCCAAGACCGGCCCTTGTTCGATATGGAGTTCGAGATACGCCGCGACGGCCGGCGCCCGGTCCGCCGCCGAGAGGATCGTTTCGATGGTGTACGGCGTGGCCGACAGAATTTCGGCCAGGGGCCGGCCGAAGGAAGTCGTCCCGCGCTCGAGGAGCCCCCGGTCCAGCTTTCCGGTGAACGCCCGGCTGCCGAGGAAATCGCCGACCAGGTTGCCCTCCTCGTCGGTGAACGAGGCCGCCTCGAGAGGCAGGCGGAGGCGCAGGCCTTCTTCCCGGATCGTCCGGAGGCATTCCAGGGCGGCGACGACGCCGGCCGCCCCGTCGAACATGCCGCCGTTGGGGACGGTGTCGAGATGGGAGCCGGCCATCACGACGTTGGCCTCCGGCCCGGCCGCCCCCTCGAGCCGGCCGAACTGGTTTCCGGCTCCGTCCTCCCGGTACTCCAGCCCGCCTTCCTCGATCCGGGCTCGAAACCAGGCCCGGGCTTCGAGATCGGCCAAACTGAAGGACGGACGGGTGATCCCTCCGGCCGCGTCGCGGCCGATCCGGCCGAGAGCCTCGAGATTCGATTGCAGGCGGGACGTGTTGACGCGGATGATCATGGCGGGCCTCCTCCCGCGCCTTCCGGGGCCGGGCGCCGTTCTCCGTCGAGGGCGGCGGACCTACCGGGCGCGCCGGGGATTCAACAAAGCGACCATGTCGCGGACGGCCCGGTCGACGCCGACGATCGCCGCCCGGGCGACGATCGAAAATCCGATGGACAGCTCGGTCATTTCGGGAATGGCCGCGATCGGCCCGACATTATGATAATCGAGCCCATGGCCGCCGGTGACGTCCAGGCCGAGCCGGGCGGCCGCGGACGCGGCCGCGCGGATTTCGTCGAGGGCTTTCTCCCGGGCTTGTCCGGGCGCGGCCTCGGCGTAAACGCCGGTATGGATCTCGATTTTCCGGACGCCGAGGTCGGCGATCGCCCGGATTTGGGCGGGGGATGGATCGACGAAGATCGAGACCTTGATTCCGCCCTTGGTCAGGGCTGTGATGTGGGCGGCGAGCGCTTTTCGGCGGCCGACGACGTCCAGCCCTCCGGTGGTCGTCAGCTCCTCGGGTTTTTCCGGAACGAGGCAGACGATGTCGGGGCGGACGGCGAGGGCGGCGGCTTTCATCTCGGCGGCGGCGGCCATCTCGACGGTGAGCTTGGTCTTGATCGCCTCCCGCAGCATCCGGAGGTCGCGCTCGTTGATATGGCGCCGGTCGCCGCGGAGATGGGCGGTGATCCCGGCCGCGCCGGCCTGCTCGGCGATCAAGGCGGCCAGGACCGGCTCGGGCTCGGCCGCCCGCCGGGCTTGGCGCAGGCTGGCGAAATGATCGACGTTGAAGGACAGTTTCATGAGGCACTCCTCCCGGAAAGGATCCCTCTTTCCGGCGCTTTCCGATTATACCTCAAAGGGATCGTCCGGCGCAGGGCCGGCCGCGGCTTCAGACCCCGATGGTCTTGCGGATCGCGGCCGTGATCCGGGCGGCCAGGATCTCGATCAGGTCCTCGTCCTCGCCCTCGACCATGACCCGGGCCAGCGGTTCGGTCCCGGAATACCGGACCTCCAGCCGCCCGTTCTTCCCCAAGCGCTCCCGGACGTCGGCGATCGCCGCGACGAGCTCGGGAAGGCCGTCCATGGCCGGCTTTCGAGCCACCCGGACGTTTTTCAGGACCTGGGGATATTCCGCGTAGTCCCGGGTCAGATCGGCCAGGGGGAGATTTTTTTCGACCATGACCTCGAGCAGCTTGAGGGCCGTCAGCAGGCCGTCGCCGGTGGGGCACTCGTCCGAAAGGATGGTGTGGCCCGAGCGCTCTCCGCCCAAGTTGGCCCGGATCGAGAGCATTTTTTCCAGGACATATTTGTCTCCGACCCGCGTTCGGACCAGGGAGAGCCCGTCGGCGGCCAGGGCTTTCTCCAGGCCCATGTTGCTCATGGTCGTGGCCACGACCGACCGTCCGCGGAGGAGGCCGCGGGCCTTCATCGCCCGGCTGAGGACGAACAGCGTGTGATCGCCGCTGAGGATCCGGCCGCGATGATCGACCCAGAGGGCCCGGTCGGCGTCGCCGTCGAAGGCGATCCCCAAGTCGGCCTTCCGGGCCAGCACCGCCTGGGCGAGTTTTTCGGGGTGGAGCGCCCCGCATTCTTCGTTGATATTCCGGCCGTCCGGCTCGGCCTCGGTCGCGACGATCGTGAAGCCGAGCCCGCCGAACACCTCCGGGGCGATGGCCGAGGCCGAGCCGTTGGCGCAATCCAAGACGATTTTCATCCCCTTGGGGCCGGGCCCCGGGGCGAACCGGCGGCGGAGGAAGTGCTCGTATTCCCGGCGATAGGCCGGGTCCGGCCGGACGTTCGCTTTTTCCAAGCCCCGGACTTCCGGCCGGCGGGCGATTTCAGTTTCCAAGCGGTCTTCCCAGGCGTCGGAGATCTTCAGGCCGGCGCTCGAAAAAATCTTGATCCCGTTGTCCTTGTAGGGATTGTGGGAGGCGGAAACGACGATCCCGGCCGAGAATGCGAACGTGCGGGCCAGATGGGAAACAGCCGACGTCGGAATGATTCCGGCGGAGGCGCACTGCCCCCCGGCCGAGGAGATGCCCCGGATCAGGGCTTCCTCGATCCAATCGCCGGATTCCCGCGTGTCCCGTCCGATCAGGATCCGGGGCGGCAGGCCTTCCGCTTGGAGGAGGTCGACCAGGGCGCGGCCCAGCGTCCGGACCGAAGGCTCATCCAGGGGATATTCTCCGGCCGCGGCCCGGATGCCGTCGGTCCCAAACAGCTTTTGCATTTCTTCTTTCCCCCTTCCCGCGCCGCCCGACTATTTTTCGATGAGAGTGATCCGGACCGAGGCCCGCGTCTGCGCCGTGGCGAACCGCAGCTCGGGCCGGGGGAGGATCAAGTCGACTTCAAAGGTTTTCGCCTGGTCCAATCCGGTGATGTCCATGGGACTGGTCCGGATCCGGTCCTGGGGCTTGATCTTGCTTTCCGGACCCCGGACGAAGACCTTGGACGGGAGGAGATCGACCTGGTCGATTTTGAGCCCGGCCTTGGGCTGGCCGACGAGGACCGGCTGGATCTCCATCAGGACTTCCGCGCTCCGCTCGATCTTGAGATGGACTTTATTGGGAAAAACCCGGACGGCCTTGGCCCCGGCCGGGACGGTCACGATGTCGGGGTTCAGCGGGTAATCTTCCTGGTTGACGTTCGCCCGGTTCAGGTTGAGAACGGCTTGGATGTCCGTCGAGGTCATCTGTCCGAGCATCCGGTTCGTCGCCCGGATGGTCACGTCGATCATCGACGGCGGCCGCTCGGTCATCTCGAACTCGGCCGGGAGGCCCTGGGCGTCGAGCCGGACCTGGAACGTCTTTTCGGAAGAAATTTTTTCCTCCGGCATCAGAGCGATCCAGAGGAAAACGGCCATGAGGAACGACAGGAGCTTGAGAAGTCCGTTGCGGAGGAAAAGATCCCTGATCTTTTTCATCATTTTTTCAAATATTCCAGGAGCCGGTCTTCCAGCTTGTTCCGGTCGATGAGGCGCTCGAGGGTTCCCCCCGTGGCCAGCGAGATTCCGCCCGATTCCTCCGAGACGATAACGACGGCCGCGTCGGTTTCCTGGGTCAGGCCGATGGCCGCCAGGTGACGGGTTCGGGTCGGAAAGGAAACCCGCATTTCATGGGTGGCCGGGAGCGGGAGAAGGCAACCGGCGGCCATGATCTTGTCTCCCCGGATGATCACCGCCCCGTCGTGCAGGGGCGAATGCGGGAAAAACAAGCTGACCAGGAGATCCTTGGTCAGCACGGCGTCGATGGGCGTGCCCCGCTCGGCGAAGGGCTCGAGGCTGACCTCGTTCTCCACCGCGATCAAGGCCCCGATCTTGCGGTCGGCCATGTAATCGACGGCCAGGCAGAGGTCCTCGATTTTTTCCTGGAACGAGCGGAGAGCCAGGGGCTTGCGGAACGACCGCGAGCCGATGCGCGTCAGGAATCTCCGGATCTCGGTCTGGAAGAGGATGATGACGGTGATGATGATATAGGCGACGAAGTTGCGGATGAGCCAGTTGGCGACGAACAGGTTGGCCCAGCGGGTGACGAGGTAAAGCAGGCCGATCAACCCGAGCCCGGCGGCCATGGGATAGGCTTTGGATTCCTTGATCAGGATGAAAAAGGAGTAGATGATGACCGAGACGACGAGGATGTCGATGAAATCGACCAGCTTGAAGAGATGAAGGGCGGTCAGGATGTTATCGAGCACGGCCGGCCTCTCTCTTCTCGGGATTTTCCCCGCCGGCCGGGCGGGAGAGGATGGCGTCGGCCACGCGGGCCGCCCGCCGGGTGGATTGGACGTCGTGAACCCGGAGGATGTGCGCCCCGCGGGCCAGGCCGACGACGGCCGCGGCCAGCGATCCCTCCAGGCGCTCTTCCGGAGGAACGTCCAGAATCTTCCCGATCATCGACTTCCGGGACACGCCCATCACCACCGGCCGGCCGATCCCGGCGATCGTTTCCAATTCCCGGATCAAGGCGCAATTGTCCTCGAGCCGTTTGCCGAATCCGATGCCCGGATCGACGGCCAGGCTCTCCTTGTTCAGGCCGTAGGCGGCCGCGATTTCAATCTTTTCGGCCAGAAAGCCCCGGACCTCGGCCACGACGTCTTCGTAGCGCGGGGCGGCCTGCATGGTTTTCGGGACGCCTTGCATGTGCATCAGGATGAATCCCGCGCCGGTTTCCGCAGCCAGGACGAGCAGACGGGGGTCCATCTCAAAGGAGCTGATGTCGTTGATGATGTCCGCCCCGGCGCCCAAGGCTGCCCGGGCCGTCTCGAACTTGGTCGTGTCGACCGAGAGGAGAACCCGCGTTTGGGTTCGCAGCGAGGAAATCACCGGAACGATGCGCCGGATCTCCTCCTCGGCCGGAATGGGGTCGGAGCCGGGGCGGGCGCTTTCCCCCCCGACGTCGATGATGTCGGCGCCCTCGTCGGCCAGCCGGAGGCCGTGGTCGACGGCCGGTCCGGGATCGAAATAGCGCCCGCCGTCGAAAAAGGAATCCGGCGTGACGTTGAGGATCCCCATCACCCAGGTCCGCGTCCCCAGAAGGTGACGCGCGCCCTTGACGCGGAAGACGGTTCCGGTCCTCACTTCACCTCGCGGTTCCCGGCCGGTTCCGGCGATTTTCCCTCCTCTTCGGATGAGGGGGGAGGGGAGGAGGCCGGTTTGCCCAAAATCGCGTTGATCTCGTCCGACGACAGGACTTCCCGCTCGAGGAGCTGCTTGACGATGGCTTCCAGCAGATCGCGGTGTTCGCCGATGATCTTCTCGGCCCGGCCGTAATTGCGCTTGACGATCTTCTTGACTTCCTCGTCGATCGCCTCGGCGGTTTTCTCGCTGTAGTTCTTGTGGGCGGTCAGCTCGCGGCCGAGGAAAATCAGGTCGTCCCGCTCGCCGAAGGTCAGCGGGCCGAGGTCGCTCATGCCCCACTGGCAGACCATCCGCCGGGCGATTTCCGTGGCCCGCTCGAAATCATTGGCCGCGCCGGTCGTGATTTGGTTGAGGAACATGAGCTCCGTGACCCGGCCGGCCATCAGCACGGCCAGCTGGGATTCGAGATAGGCTTTCCCGTACGTGTAGCGGTCGTCGAGGGGGAGCTGCTGGGTCAAACCGAGGGCCATCCCCCGGGGGATGATGGTCACCTTGTGGATCGGGTCGGCCTCGGGGATCATGGCCGCGACCAGAGCGTGCCCGGCTTCGTGATAGGCCGTGCTCTTTTTCTCTTCGTCGCTGATGATCATGCTTTTCCGCTCGACGCCCATGAGGACTTTGTCCTTGGCGTATTCAAGATCCTTCATCCTGACCTTGTCCTGCTCCAGGCGGGCCCCGTTGAGGGCGGCCTCGTTGATCATATTGGCCAGGTCGGCCCCGCTGAAACCGGGGGTCGAGCGGGCGATGACCTTGAGGTCGGCGTCGTCGGCCAGGGGGATTTTGCGGGTATGGACCTTGAGGATTTCCTCGCGGCCCTTGACGTCGGGCATGTTGACGACGATCCGCCGGTCGAAGCGGCCCGGCCGGAGAAGGGCGCTGTCGAGGATGTCGGGACGGTTGGTCGCGGCGATGAGGATGATGCCCTCGTTGGAGTCGAAGCCGTCCATTTCGACGAGCAGCTGGTTCAGCGTCTGTTCGCGCTCGTCGTGCCCGCCGCCCAGCCCGGCCCCGCGCTGGCGGCCGACGGCGTCGATCTCGTCGATGAAGATGAGACAGGGGGCGTGCTTCTTGCCGTTTTCGAACAGGTCCCGGACCCGCGAGGCCCCGACGCCGACGAACATCTCGACGAAATCGGACCCGCTGATGGAAAAGAAGGGGACCTCGGCTTCGCCGGCGATCGCCCGGGCCAGGAGCGTCTTGCCCGTGCCCGGGGCCCCGACGAGGAGAACCCCCTTGGGGATCCGCCCGCCGAGCTTCTGGTATTTCTGCGGCTCCTTGAGGAAACCGACGATTTCCTTGAGCTCCTCCTTGGCCTCCTCGACGCCGGCCACGTCCTTGAACGTCACTTTTTTCTGGACGGTCGAGAAGAGCTTGGCCCGGCTTTTGCCGAAGGACATGGCCTTGTTGCCGCCGGCCTGCATCTGCCGCATGAAAAAGAACCAGAAGACGACGATCAGCAGGAGCGGCGACCAGGTGAACAGGACCGACAGCCAGGTCGCCCGGTTGGCGTCCTTGACGGTGATGTCGACCTTGTTCTGGCGGAGGATGGGAACGAGGCCGTCGTATTGCGAGGGGATGATCGTCTTGAACGCGGCTCCATCGCTCCGGTAGCGCCCGGTGACGTTGACGCCGTCGATCGTGACTTTCTCGACGCGCTGGGCTTCGACGTCATCGATGAACCGGCTGAACGGGATGTCCGCGCTGGACATCTCCCGCGCTTGGAAAACGCTCCAGAGGGTGATGACGAGAATCCCCGCCACCAGCCAAAACAGCATATTCTTCAGAGATTGATTACGTTTGACGGCCATGGACCTTCCTTTGGGCGCCTCATTTTAACACGGAATCAGGGAAGGGGAAAGGAGGAATTGCGTCGCGGCGTTCTTGCGGGCGGCCCGGATGGTTTTCATCTATAATAAGAATCAACTTCGCAACCATCCGACCGAAAAGGAGAACGGGATGAAGTGCCTTGATTTCTTGGACGACGCGGCCGCCCTGGAGGACGCCTTGGCCGAAAGCTACGGCTTGCTTGCCGGCCTGACCGCCGATCCCGGCGTGTCGGAAAAGCTGAACAGGCTCCGCCGGGAAGAGGAAAACCATGCCCGGATCATCCGGACGGGGAAGAATTATGTGCGCCGGGCCCCTGACCTTTTTGGGGAAGCGATCATCAGCGGGGCGGAACTTCAGGCGGGGCTGGCTTCCTGCCGGGAGGTGACGGCCGATATCCGCTCGGCCCGGCTCCCGTTCCGGGAGGGGCTTGTCCGCCTGGCCGGCCTGGAGGATCAATTTGAAAAGATCCATCTGGACTCCGCTTTGGAGGTGAAGGACGAAAACCTCGGCCGGCTCTTCCGGCGGATGGCCCGGGACGACCGGGAGCATCGAGTCGTCCTGGAGGAAATCCTTCAGCGGCCGGTTTGAGAAGGAATCGACGCGGCGGCCGCGGCGCGGAACCGCGGGCCTCGAATCCGGCCGGAAACGGCGGAAGAAAGAGCTTCCGGAAGCGGGAAGGCCGCTTGACGATCGCCGCCTTTTGGCGTATGATCTGGGCCCTTCCCGTGGGGCTGTAGCTCAGTTGGGAGAGCGCTTGAATGGCATTCAAGAGGTCGCCAGTTCGATCCTGGTCAGCTCCACCAGCGCCGCTCCTTTTCCTGTTCTTGATTGCTTTTCCCTTCGTTTCCGCCGCTGAGGCGGCTCTCCCTCCGGGCGTCGGCCGTCAAGACGCGTCGGCCGGCCCGGCCTCGTGGAGCCGTTTGGAAAAAGAGGATTTTCTGCGGACGGCCGGGATCGTCGGCACGGTCGGCGTCCTGGGGGGCGTCACCAAGTCCGTCCGGATTACGTTGGGGAACGAGCGGGGGACGCACGACGCCCACGTCCAGACGATCGACCAGGCGGCGGCGAAGTTCGAGGGCCAGGGCGGCCAATGGGAGCTCAATTTCCGGGATACCTATAAATTCAACGTCGCCGCCTACCTCCTCGATCGGATGCTCGACCTGAACATGGTTCCGGTGACGGTCGAAAGGATCGTGGACGGGAAACCGTCCGCCGTCACCTGGTGGATCGACGACGTCCTGATGGATGAAAAGGAGCGCCTGGCCAAGAACGTGACTCCGCCCCGGTGGGCCCGTCCCAATTGGAACCGGCAGATCAACATCCTGCTGGTCTTCGATCAGCTCATCGCCAACCGGGACCGCAACCTGGGAAATATCATCATCACGAAGAATTGGACGGTTTGGCTGATCGACCACACCCGGGCATTCCGCATGTACAAGGATTTGATCGATCCCGGGAATCTCACGGCCTGCGACCGGGCCCTTTTGGCCGACCTCCGCCGGCTGGACCGGCCGTCCCTCGAGGAGAATCTGGGCGGCTGCCTCAACGGCATGGAGATCGACGGGCTCCTGGCCCGCCGGGACCGGATCGTGGAGATTTTCGACGGCAAGATCGCCCGCGAGGGGGAGGACGCCGTCCTGTTTGATTACTTGATCGCCCGCCGGCCGCGGCGCTGAGGGCGTTCCGGCCTCCGCCGGAGACGGCTGTCGCCGTTTTTGGACGGACCGCCGACCGCGATCACCCTGATGATCGGGCGTCCGCATCCTTGGTATGAATCTTGCACAATGGATTTTGGAGCGCGCGGCCGCCCCCCCGTATTCTTGACTTGGCCGCGCCGGGACGGTAGGATAGGAGAGGTTGAGACCGCCTGAATTGAGAAAGGATGCGAGCATGAAAAAAGCCGCCGTTTTCCTCAGTCTTTCGATTTTCCTGGCTTCTCTTTTTGTTTTCATCGCCGATGCCCAGGCCGGCGTACAAGGGTCGATCAAGGGCGTCGTCAAGGATAAAAAAGGGAATGTCATCGAGGGCGTCAAGATCACGATCGTCTCCCTCCAGTATTCGGCCGTGAAATACACGCTCAAGACCAACGCCAAGGGCGAATACATCCAGATCGGCCTTCAGCCGGATTACTATCAGGTCAAGGCGGAGAAAGACGGCTTTTTCCCGATCTTCGTCGAAAAGCAGGTGAGGATCCAGGACGTGCTCGAGGTTAATCTCGAGATGGAGGAAGGCAATTATTACGTCGGGGGGGAGTCGCCCGGCGAGAAAGATTTCAAGCAGGGGAACGATCTGTTCCAGGCCGGCAAGTACGAGGAAGCGATCGCCGCTTACGAGGCCGCCATCGGCAAGGAAGCCGGCGAGCCCACCTATCTCAACAACCTCGGAACGACTTACATGAAGATCGGGAACAACGAGAAAGCCATCGCGACCTTCACGAAAATGCTGGAAATCCAGCCGGAAAGCTACAGCGCCAACAAAAATCTAGGTTCGCTCTTCGGCGAGGCCAAGGACTATCAGG
>ERZ795059.2887-NODE-2887-length-17240-cov-7.593134_pt1 | contig 17240 bp, 20 predicted proteins | sample MGYA00375143_ERZ795059 | MGnify/ENA primary metagenome ERZ795059 (study PRJEB30188, sample SAMN05720168) | activated sludge metagenome | isolation source: Anaerobic digester | place: USA | collected 2015-01-07 ... | reverse complement strand
GTATTTTCAAATGGTGTTATCATTGCTGTGGCTACTCCTTTAAACATATCCGCATCACTCCTTTTTATTTTTAAAAGTTTAGGGTTGCAAAGTAATCTTCAAGTGTTTCCGCACGTCTTATCATTTTGAAGTTATGATCTGAATCCATGAGAAATTCTGCACTGCGCAGCTTTCCGTTGTAGTTGAAACCCATTGAATGACCGTGTGCTCCTGCATCATGGATAACCAGAAAATCTCCCTCCTTCAGACAGTCAAGCTTTCGGTCTATGGCAAACTTATCGTTGTTCTCGCAGAGTGAGCCGACTACATCATATTCGACAGTCTGCCCGCAACTATCTGAGCCCATACGGGTTATATGATGATACGCCCCGTATAGTGCCGGTCTCATAAGGTTGGCCATGTTGGCATCTACTCCTGCAAATTTTTTATAACTTTCTTTTATATGAATCACTTTGCATACAAGATAACCGTAAGGACCGGTAATATATCTTCCGTTTTCCATAAATATTGAAAAAGGCTTCATTCCATTCATAAGCACTTTTTCGTACTCTGTTTTTATCCTCATGCTGAGCTCACTTATATCCATCTGCGGCTGATCCTCACGGTATGCCACGCCTATTCCGCCTCCCAGATTGACAAAGCCAACTTTTACATCAAGCTCTTTGCTTACATCAAATGCAAGTTCAAACATATTTTTGGCAGTAATCTGAAAGTACTTGGGATCAAGTTCGTTCGAACATATCATCGTATGAAGTCCTATACTTTTTATTCCATACTTTTTCAGCTCATAAACCGATTTTAAAATCTGTTCCCTGCTCATTCCGAACTTTGAGTCTTTGAGCTGTCCTATTATCTCGTTTCCCCTGCGGTTGCCTGGATTATATCTAAGACACATGCTGCTGTCTGGATTTATCCTACGACCAATGTCCTTTATATGGGAGTAATCATCCACATTAATAACCGCACCTAAAGAAAAGGCTTTCTCATACTCCTGCGCTGGTGTATCGTTGGAAGTAAACATTATCTCCATACCTGAACATCCTGTGTTTTCAGCCAGTATAAGCTCCGGCATTGAACTGCAGTCCATACCACAGCCTTCCTCACGTAGAATCTGCATTATCGAAGGATTGGGTGTGGCTTTCACTGCAAAGTACTCTTTAAACTCTATCCATGAAAATTCTTTAAGAAAATTTTTTATGTTTTCTCTTATGGCTTTTTCATCGTAAATATAAAACGGAGTCGGATATTTTTCTGTGAGAGCTTTGATATCTTCAATACTGAAAGGTACAGTTTTTTTGGGCATTTTTCATTTCCCCGTATTTAACTGTGCATGGCTCAGAAGTATTCTCACAGCGTTAGTCGCCGCTCCAACTCTTACGTTATCGGCAACTACCCACATCATATATTCTTTTGGTCCTGCTTTTCTAAGCCTGCTTACATACGTAAGATCGCTTTGCGCAATATGCAGCGGGGTAATTATTTCGTCACTATAAACAACATTTTCAGACATTTCTATGAGTTTCTTAATCTCCGAAAGCTGCACTTCTTTTTCTGTACGGAAAAAAACCGATTCACTATGCCCGTAGAAAACAGGAACTCTCACTGTGGTTGCAAAAACATCAATTCCACTATCATTGAAAATTTTTCTGGTTTCATTCACCATCTTCATCTCTTCCTGAGTAAAACCGTTAGGTTCATACTCACCTATCTTAGGAATCACATTGTTGAGTATCTGATCCGGAAAATGCTTAATCTCCATGTCTCCGGCCTGCTGAGCCTGAAGTTCACTTATTCCCTTGTTTCCTGCACCAGAAACCGCCTGATAGGTAGAGACTACCACTTCCTTTATTCCCACATTTTCATGTATCTTGTTAAGAGCCAGAACCATCTGAATGGTTGAACAGTTCGGATTGGATATTATACCTCTGTATCCTTTAAGCAGACCGGCATTTATCTCGGGTACAACCAGAGGAATATCCTTGTGCATTCTGAATGCCGATGAATTATCTATTACTGTATTTCCATACTCCTGAGCTAGCGGCGCATACTTCCTTGATACATCTCCACCTGCTGAAAAGAGCAGATAATCATACTTCTGTTTCATCTTCTCCTCAGTAAGTTCCTGAATTTTTATTTGCTTATCTTTATACATTAACTCTTTTCCTGCCGATTTAGATGAGGCGAGCAGAATTAACTCGCCTATTGATACCTCCATTTTTTCAAGTACTTTTATCATCGTTCGTCCGACTTCGCCGCTTGCTCCCACAATACCTATCTTCATAGAACACCTCCATGTTTGGGAATAATCTTTCCTTTTTCCCCACATTAATCAAAATAAAAAACTCTCCTTAATTAAGGAGAGTTATTACGAATAAAATAAATAGCATCTGGCAGAGCCAACACTACATCTTATCCGAAACGGCTCTCCACAAAAAACGTGACAGTTATACAAATATTATCTGTATAACCAGGCAATACGGACTGAGGAAGTTCCGTACCCTTCGGCGGCATTACCTTTCAGAAACCGCAACCCTCTTGCAGAAATGGTTTCTTACTCTTTTGTGCCGCGCCTCCGTTCAGAATTTTTTCTATTCAATTATTTAAAAGTCTACCACAGTTATTATTTCTTTTTTGTAACCGTCAAGAAACTATTTAGGAAAGCTTACTTTATTGCAATGGTTTGAAAATTCGATATAAATAAAAAAACCGGCTTTACGCCGGATTATTAGAACCCTCTCCTCATATTTTCTATAAAAATATTGCTGACTTTTTCCATTTCTTCAAAAACTCTGGCATAAGAAGTTATCTTCCTTATTCTTTCAAACTCTTTCATATTATCCCTCCTATCCGATTCTTACAGTTCTTCTATACTCCTGAAAAACCTGTTCTGTAAGTCTTTCCATCTTTGAAAAGTAATAATCACAGCTGTTCTTAATCATTTTTTTCATTTCAGCCTCTTCTTATGTGCTCCATGAATATGCTTTCAAGCTCATAAATCATTTCATATCCTGCGTAATACGATTCCACTGTTCTTTTTGCTCTTTTTTCTGTTGTCATATTATCGCCCCCTGATAAATATTTTTATATTTTCAACAAAATTATAACAGATATTTTTTAGTTTGTCAAGTATAAAATTGATATTTTTTATTTTTTTATTAAATTTTTTTATTTCTCTAAAAAAATTATACTCTAAATAAAAAAAACCGAACAGTTTTTCTAACCTGTCCGGCTTTTCCCTGAGAAGTATAAGACCATTACAATGCCATTATTCATTTTAATATATAAATAACTTTTTTTATAGTAACTTACGTCATGAAAACATTTATGATAAAAGTCACATTTTAAGATTTTCGCTATATGAGGCTCATGTATTTTTCAACCCCATCACATGCAACAGTTGTTATTCTTGATTTTCCACCAAGTTCACCGGAGAGTTTGAGTGCAGCCAGTATATTAGCCGCAGATGAAAGCCCTATGGAAAGTCCTTCGTATGTAATTATTTTTTTTAGTATTTCAAATACTTCTTCCTGATCGACTGTTATGACTCTATCCACCACAGAAAGCTCATAGTTCTTAGGAATAAATCCGGCTCCTATTCCCTGTATTTTATGAGCAGCCGCCTTGTTTCCACTTAATACGGCTGATTGCAAAGGTTCGACTGCTACTATCTTCACGGTTTTTCCAAGCTGCTTTTTTAATGCTCTTCCTACACCTGTTATGGTTCCGCCAGTTCCAACTGCGGCAACAAAAGCATCCACTCTGTAATCTGCCTGCTTTAAAATTTCAGGACCTGTTGTAATCTCATGCGAAAAAGGATTGGCAGGATTAGAAAATTGGTCAGGCATGTATGCATTTTTGCTTTCCACTATTTCCAAAGCTTTTTCTATTGCTCCTCTCATGCCTTTTTCATCAGGAGTAAGCACCACATCGGCCCCATAGAGTTTTAAAAGTTCTATTCTTTCACGGCTCATGTTCTGCGGCATAGTAAGAATTACACGATAACCTCTGCTTATCCCTATTGCACTCAATGCAATACCGGTATTCCCGCTTGTTGGCTCTACTATCGTCTTTTTATTTTTTCCTAAGAAACCCCTTTTTTCTGCATCATTTATCATAAAAAGGGCCGGTCGGTCTTTTATGCTTCCTGTACGGTTATTTTTTTCAAGCTTTACAAATATTCTGAACGGATCTATTATTTTTGACAGTGTAACCAAGCCTGTACCGCCGATACTGTCGGGAATCATTTTTCCACCTCTTTTTGGGCATAATATACCGCTTTATTTTTTTTGATCTCTGCCGGAATGCCGGCTGCTGTAACCATAGATGGAATATCTCTCAGTACAACTGAGTTGGCACCTATCTTTACATCATTTCCTACGAAAACATACCCTAAAATCTTTGCTCCCGCTCCTATTACCACATTATTTCCAACCTGAGGATGTCTTTTTCCCAGACAGTTATTTTTTGCACCTAAAGTCACACCATGATATATAAGACTTCCTGTGCCAACCGATGCCGTTTCTCCTATAACTACACCAATTCCATGATCAATAACCACTCCGGGCTGTATTTCCGCCGAAGGATGGATATCCATGGAAAAAATGATCCTTGCCCAGAAGTACATCGGCCAGGATAGTATATAAAATCTGTACCTGTTGAAAAAACTGTAAAAGCGATAAGCCATGAGTCCGTGAAACGAAGGAGAGGTCAAAAAAATCTGCAGCTTTGAATGCACTGAGGAATCTTTCAGAAGATACATATGAAGATCTTGCGCTATGGAAGAAAAAATACCTAAAAAATCTCTGACAAACTGCATCCCAGTTCCATAAAAACACCACCTTTTTTATCAATATTTAAAGTATTGTATACTTGAATCATTAAAAATACAAAAATCTTTTTTACAAATAATTTTCAATACTATAGCTTTTTGCATATCACAACAGACATGCTATAATTCACATGTAAAAACTTTTTGAAGGAGAGACGATATATGAATAAACTTAAATTCATTGCATTGCTGATCGTTGTATCTATACTGCTTATTTCTTGCAGTGCTGTTTCTATAGATGCTGCCAAAAATTATATGGGCAGGCTGCCCGATCCGGTAAAAGAAACAGTACTGAAAAAACCATATGAAAAAGGTAGCTTGAGTGTAGGAAAATTTTTTTACGCAGGCGGTGTCAATCCAAGAAGAAAAGAGTATTCCAAGGAAACTATAACGGTCTCAACCTCAGTTTTGGATATTTCCAAACTGGTTGAAAAGATAGATTCCGGATATTGGGGATATGATTGTTCAAGTGTTCCTCTGAACGGAATAGTATGGTATCCCAAAGAAAAGGGAAGGTATCCCCTGGTGCTTTGCATACACGGAAACCATCCTGCACAGGAATTTTCAGAAGCAGGATACGATTATCTGGGAGAACATCTGGCTTCATTAGGTATTATTTTTGTTTCCGTTGACGAAAACTTTCTTAACGGTTCTATCGGAAATGAAAACGATGCCCGGGCATATGTCCTTCTCCATCACGCTAAAACTATATTGAGCTGGAACAATGATCCCTCCAACCCTCTCTACGGAATATTGGATACACAAAATATAGGTATAATAGGGCATTCACGAGGCGGTGAGGCAGTAGTCCATGCAGCCAGCTTCAATAAGCTTTCCAGATATCCGGATAACGGCACTCTGGAGTTTGATTTCAACCTCCCGATCAGAGCTGTAGTATCAATAGCTCCAATAGAAGGACAGTACAAGCCTTCTATGAAGACAATTTCTACAAACAACATTAACTACCTTGTGCTTCATGGTTCGCAGGACGGAGATGTGTTTTTCTTTGCCGGGACAAGGCTATATAACAGTGTGCAACTATCCGAAGAGTTTATTAAAGCTTCATTCTGGATTTACGGTGCCAATCATGCACAGTTCAACAGCATATGGGCAGAAAAGCAGGATCCTTTTCCTTCCCTTAGGAGCTGTCTTTTATCTGTGGAACAGCAGCAGAAAACAGCCAAAACTCTTATTACTTCTTTTCTTCTATCCAGTTTCAAAATCGAAGAAGGATACCGTGAGTTCTTCAAAACACCCCGTGCCTACCATGAGTGGATGGCTGATACGTTTTATATAAACTCTTTTGCCGGAGGAAATGAAAGAATTTTAGCAGATTATAATGAGGATATAGAGCTTGCTTCTGTCGGACTTAAAAACTGGGAAGCATCCGCAAAGTATTTTGAAAACTGGTCAGAATCCAAGATATGGCTTATATCTGGAGATCAGAACAACTGGGGAACTTATCTGAAATGGGATACATTATCTAAAGTCTCTCCGATTCCTAGTTATGTTCTTTCTTCAAAGGACAGCTCCATAAAAACAGACGAACTAGCCTTTGACATATTTGTCTACAATGTTCAAGATACAAACAGCGCTACATCATCCAAATCAGAAAATGCTGTTCTTGAGATGCTTAATTTCACCATAAGGCTTACCGGCAGTGACGAAAAACAACAGGTTTATTCTTTAAGAGAGTTTTTGGATATCGGAAAAGCTCCGGCCGTTACGGTTCTCAATGTCCGAGAAGATATAAGAACTGTTCTGCAGAGTGTATATATAAAGCTCAAAGAGAGCATGGACATCCAGAAAATTGAGTTTATATTTGATAAGTCCAAAAAAGGAGATATTCTAATAGATAACATACGTTACACAGAAGGAGGGAAGTCAAAATGAAAAAATTACTCCTATTCTTTTTTATACTTGAGTTATGTGTTGCTTTCTCGTCAGTCCGTCAGGATTTTCTTTATTTTTCACAGGACGGTACTTTTAACGGAAAGCTTTCTCTCAGCTTGTATGAATATAAGAGCTACTATATGCTTTTTAAAGAACACGAGAGCTCATTCAATTTCAATATAAATTTTGGTCAGAAAACAACCTTACAGGCTTCAGCCTGCCAATGGAACTGCTTTCCTCCACAAACAGCCGATGAATATATCTATGGAGGGATACAGACTGTTTTTACTCAGAGTATCTTCGGAGATCATTATAATGAAAGTTTTTTTATGGATCTGCAAAACTTTCTTGAGGTAAACTCTTATTTGAAAAAATCTACCGCCTTTTCTCCTGAGCAGCTTTATTTTGATGGAGCTTTCCATACAGGCTCGGTGTTTTCTTATAATGACAAAAAAACAATTTTTTTTAACAGCAGTTTTGGTCTTTCAGGGGGGATTGGAACCAAAACCAGCCTTGTACCATGGTACTATCTTATTTTTTCGCTTGACAGCAACGGTCAGATGGGTCTTTTGCAAAGATATCTGACTCTTTCGGGAAAGCTTAAGTACAGTATGATAAACGACTTTTCAACAGATGTCCCTCTTTACATAAGACCAAGCTATAAAGTGGGAGAAAATCAATGTGCCGTTTATGGCAAAAATGCATTTTCGGCGGAGCTGGAGCTAAAAACTTTTTTTGACTTTGAATACTTCTTTCCTATGAACGTAGGATGGGGCAACGGTTTAAAACTTGGTTCGGTCTGGCATGACTCAGTTTTTGAAAAAGATATGGCTTACGATCTATCTTTAAGAAGTTATCTTTTTTATTCTTTCAAAGAACCATGGATGGACGTAGTCATGAACCTAAAGGCAGGAATTATAAGCGATATAGCCCATAAGCCATTTGAAAGTATTATGCCTTTTTTAAATGTCAACCTTGAAGGAAACTTCCTTTTTCTGCTTTTTGCACTTATATAAATATCAGGGCTTTAAAGCCCTGATATTTATTTTTGAAAATCAGCTTTCTGAAGTATAAGAATTCCAAAGGCAAGTATTGAAAAAGCTAAAACAAATATAGTATCCGGCCATGTTCTAAAGACCACAAATGAAACCAGAGCACCGAAAAAAGGTGCGGATGAGAAAATCATGCTTGTCCTGCTCGTGCCTATAGATCTTAATGAAAGTATAAATAGTACTATTGAAACTCCATAGCAGAAAAAACCGATTATTGCTGAAAAAGCTATATAACTTGTTTGTATAGTAGGTTTTTCAAATATTAGAGAAAGAATAATATTGACAGCTCCCGCTGAAATACCCTTTATCATAACTATTGTTACAGGATCGTTTTCAGACATTTTTTTTGAAAAGTTGTTATCCATTCCCCACATCAGACATGCAAGTACTATGAGTAAGCTCCATGAATTAAAAGCGATTTTCTCTGAAAAATTTACCGTAAGGATTATGCATGCGACAGTAATAAGAAAAAGTGAAAGAAAAATTTTTTTATTGGCTTTCTCTTTAAAAAATAAAACAGCAATAACTGTCGTCGCAACAGCCTCAAAGTTCAGCAGAAGTGACGATGTGCCAGAATATGTGTGATTTAGCCCGAAAAGAAGAACTACAGGTGCAATGATTCCCCCACAGATAATACTAAGAATAAGCCACTTAAGATCTGCAGCATCAAACCTCTTCTTTTTTCTTAACCCAAACAAAGATACAAAAGCCAGACCGGCTCCGCTTCCAAAATAAAGCATTCCACCCAGAAGTACCGGTGGAACCTCAGAAAGCATTATTTTAGAAAGAGGAGTGCTTAATCCAAATAAAAATGCCGAAAGAAATGCATATAAAAACTTGTTTTTTGTCATTTTTAGATCTCCTGCATTGCATCAACCACATTTTTTATCCATTTACCCGATCTGAGCCTGAAAAAAAGAACAAAGGATTTAAAAACCTCTTCTCCCATGGTAAAAAGATAGACTATCTCAAACGGAAGCTTAAGAAGTATCCCTGCCAGAAATGCCATCGGAACACCTATTATCCACATTGCTCCTACGTCTGTACAGAAAGCGAACTTAGTATCTCCTCCAGATCTGAGGATACCCACAACCCCAACCAGATTTATAGTTTTTATAGGAACAAAAACCATAGATATTATGAGCGTATTGAAGATCATCTTTCTTACTGTATCATCAACTTGGAAAAGCCCAAGCATCGGTTTGGCAAATATAAGAACCAAGGAAAGGGTAAATGTTGAAATCATAACAGTAAACACTATCATCTTTTTGGCCGTCATTCTGGCATTTTCATAGTTAGACTGTCCCAGCTCTTTTCCTATCATTATGGCTGTCGCCCCGGCAAGTGCGAACAAAAGTGCAAAGGCAAAGGACTCGACTGTCTCCATAACGTTTCTTGCTGCAATAGTCTGGGTACTCATATGAGCATAGACTATAGAGTACATGACCGTTCCCAGCGACCAGAGAAACTCATTGCCTATAGTCGGAATAGTATACGAAAAAAAAGCCTTAAGATAATTCAAGCTTATTGCTTTTATATCACCCATGCGAAATCTGGCAGGATATTTTCTGATTTCGCTTGCAAGCATAAGTATCAGAAACTGTACAATTCTTGATATAAGAGTTGCGATTGCTGCACCCTGAACTCCAAGTTTGGGAGAACCAAGGTTTCCGAATATAAAAACCCAGTTAAGAAAGATATTTCCGCTCAGAGCAATAAGACTTGCCGCCATAGGAAGCACAGGGTGTTCAGTACTTTTAAGCGTTGCCTCATAAACGTTCGTAAGCCCTGTAAAAGGAATACTGAAAGCTATTATGAAAAGATAAACAGCTCCCTGGTTAATAACCTGGATATCCGGAGAAAATATCCTCATTGTAAAATGTGGGAAAAATGCTCCCATTACAAAGAATACAGAAGAAAAAATCACCGAGCTTACAGCCATTATAGACATGCTCTTGGAAATATTTTTAAAATCTTTTTTTCCCCAGAACTGAGCTATAAATATTGAACCGCCGCTACATAAGCCGAATAAAAGAAGCGAGTAAAGGAAAAAAACTTTATTGGAAAGTCCGACCGCAGCTATCGGTATCTCTCCCAGTTGACCTATCATTAGTGTATCAACAAAATTGACGCTTATGGATATAAACTGCTGAAGAGCCATGGGAAGCGCCAGTTTAAATGCTCTTTTGTAAAAACCTTCCATTCTAAAACCCCTTTGTTTTAAGCTTTATATATCTTTACAGATAATATTATAACAAATCATGGTCTTTATTTACGTAAAGCACCTATTAACTTCGGACGACTTTTTATCAACAGTATTCTTCTGGCATTGACAGGCGATATCTTCTTATGTTATAATCCTTAAAATACGTTAAGCTTATTTTCAAAGGAGAGCTTTATGTCAAAGACTTCAATATCCTGTCAAAAAACTTTTAATATGAATATGCACCATACGAGGCGTGATCGGTTTTTATCAGATCATGTCTTTTTGTGTATTTCTTAAAGACTGATCCAATACAAAATACCGGTCACGTAACAGTGACCGGTATTTTTTTATTTTTCTACGGGAGATGATACCATGAACGGAACGGTTTTAAAGCGAAAGGATTTCTTATACGTATCGGAAAAATATGCTTTCATAACATCTGTGATAAGAGATGTACTCCATAGCAACGGCTTTCATGAAATATTCCCATCTTCGGTTCATAAATGCACATCCTCTGTGTGCGATGGACTGAAGTTTTCAGATGGTAAAAATTTTTATGTTATAAATCCAGATATTACATCCTGTCTGATAAACAGTATTACAGAAAGTACAGCCAAGATATTTTATATTGCAGAAAAGCTTGACAGCTATATGAACTCATCCTGGCAGATAGGCTTTGAAATAATAAGTCCACAGGAGAGCTCAAACATAACAGACACTTTAAAAACAGCCATAACTATTATGGAAAAGCTAGGGAAAACCAGGTTTTTCATTGATCTAGGCTCGTTAAAAATCTGGGAAGATCTTTGTATGGGAGTAAAAGAGTTTCAAAAGGAGATATTTGAGGCAGTGAAAAGTCAAAACTTCTCATCAATTCTGGAAATGAGTATTCCAGAAAAAACCAAAAAAAGCCTCTTAAAAACCATAGAGTTAAGAACGCAGAACCCTCCCCTTCCGTCAATCCAAGAAATTATGACAGAGATTAATGATGAAAGACTTTGGTTTGATGCATCCTTTATTAATCAGAAGGAGTATTACACAGATATCTTTCTCAATCTTTTTTCAACAGATCCCACACTTATGCTTGGAGTTGGAGGAACTTACAAAACCAAAATTTCGTGGGGATGCGGCATGTCGTTCAGTCTAGAAAACCTTTTTAGGTTGATCGGAGGAGATATCCTTTGAAACTTACATTTGCCGTTCCGAGCGGAAGACTTTCCGAAAAAATCAGATTTTTTTTGGAACAAGCCGATATTCTGGTGCCTGTACCTGTTTCACGGGAACTATCCATTCAACAGGATAATATAACTTTCATATACCCAAGAAGCTCTGACATTCCCGTATTTGTAGAAAACGGAGCTGATATGGGAATATGCGGAAGCGATACTGTTGCCGAACAGATGCCTGAAATATATACTCCTGTTTTCCTGCCTGTTGGAGCTTGCAGAATGAGCATAATATCCCATAATTTTTTTGATTTCTCTGTTAATGACATGAAAGGGTTTACAGTTGCGACTAAGTATCCGGAGATAACCCAAAGGTTTTTCAGGGAGAGAGAAATTCCCGTTAAGATAATAAAGCTGGGCGGTTCGGTTGAACTTGGCTGTATAAGCGGTATAAGCGACTGTATAGTCGATATTGTCGACAGCGGAAAAACCATAAGGGAAAATAATCTCAAAGAAGTACTCAAGATTATGGATATACAGTCGGTTCTTTGTGTAAATAAGCTTTCAATGAAAGTTAAAAACAGAGAAATAACCAGAATAATCAACAAAATAAAGGAGGCCTCTTATGTACGATTATGTCCAAAGCATACTTGAAGATATTAAGGAAAACGGTATGAAAGCACTTTTAAAATACAGCGAACAGTTTGACGGCTTTTCAGGACCCTTTGCTGTAAGTCCGCAGGAAATGCTTCAAGCGTCTATAAATCCGCAGGATGAGGCTGTAATAGATGAGATCATTCAAAGAGTAAAGAGTTATCACAGCAGACAGGAAATCAAAAGTATTTTCTATGTCCATGAAGACTCTGAGTACGGACTTTTGGCTAATCCCATCGAACGTATAGGAATATATATTCCCAGCGGAAGGTCTGTTCTGGTTTCAACGCTCATCATGACAGCCATTCCTGCCATACTGGCCGGAGTATCCGAAATTGCTGTAACCTGCGGTTCAGCTGGCGGAGCAGTAAACCCTTTCATACTATATACAGCAAAAAAACTAGGAATACATGAACTTTATAAAATTAGCGGAGTACAGGCTATTGCTGACATGGCATACGGCATAAACATGAGAAAAACCGAAAAAATTTTCGGACCGGGAAATGCTTACGTTACGGCTGCTAAAAAGTATCTCTATGGAACAGTCGGAATAGACTGTCTTGCAGGTCCTTCAGAGGTATGTGTTATAGCTGATGATTCTGCAGATAAAAATTATGTGCTGAATGATCTTCAAGCACAGCTTGAGCACGGAGAAGATTCGAGAGCCTATCTTATAACAACTTCACAGGATATCTTCCACTCAACTACAAATCCCAGAATATTGAAGGTGCTGTGTGAAAACATTGAAGAATGTATTAAAAAAGTCAACGAAATTGCACCGGAACATCTTGAACTTATGGTGCAAAACCCTGAAAAATATCTTGCATATATAAAAAACGCCGGTGCGGTCTACTGCGGAGACTACTCTCCTACCGCTGCTTCTGATTATTTCAGCGGTTCGAATCATGTTCTTCCGACCGATAAAACCGCCAGGTTCTCATCTGTTCTTACAGTTTATGACTTTATAAAATTTTCTTCTTATGTTAAGATGAGCCAAAAAGAGTTTCTTGAGTACAGACGCCTAGGAATAAGATTGGCTGAAATAGAAAAGATGCCCGCACACAGAAAATCACTGGAGGTAAGACAATGATACGAATCACTTCGGAAACCAAAATAACTGTGGAAGATTGCACGGATATGACTATAGACTGCAAAGATAAAATTTTTGAGCATATGATAAACACCTTATTTTTTTACATGAATAAGAAAGTATCTTTTCAAGCCTGTTATGACCTGCGCCACCATCTATGGGAAGATGGAGGCATAACAACTGGAATGTATCTGAAAGAACTTATAAAAGACAAAAATTATGCACGTTATGGAACTTCCATAATTCCTATGGATGATGCACTTGTGCTTTGCTGTGTTGATATATCTAGAGCTTATTGTGAAATAGACATAAAGATAAAAGACACAGAGGAAGGATTTGAAACATTTCTCCTTACTGAATTTGTAGGAGGTCTCTGTCGGTCGCTTTCAGTAACCGTCCATTTAAAACAGCTCTCTGGGTATAGTGGTCATCACATAATTGAAGCCTGTTTTAAATCACTGGGTCTTTCTTTGCAGCAGGCTATAAAAGATAGCAGCACTGTTTTTTCAACCAAGGGGGTATTGTAATGCATAAAATACTTATTATTGATACAGGAACCGGAAACCTTAAAAATGCCGCCAAAGCTTTTGGTGCAGAAGTAGCCTCATGCGAAAGGGAAATACGACGGGCAGATAAACTTGTTTTCCCCGGGGTTGGCACCTTTGACACGGTAATGAGGAACATCCATCATTTAAAAGACGCCATACTGGAACATATACAACGGCAAAAACCTTTTTTCGGAATATGTATAGGAATGCAGATTCTCTTTGAAAGGAGCGAGGAAGGCTGCAAAAAAGGTCTGGGAATTTTCAAGGGTACTGTTGTACGGATAAAAAACGCCAAGACTCCCCATATGGGATGGAACAACTTGATAATAGCCAGAGATTCAAGAATACTCAAAAATCTATCTGAGAAAGATTTCTTTTATTTTGTGCATTCTTTTTATGCCGAACCAAAAAATATTGAAACATCAGCATTCGCACAACACTTTTCAGAATATGGCTGTATAAACATTTGCAGCGTCATAGAGGAAAACAATATCTTTCTCACGCAGTTTCACCCTGAAAAATCTTACTTAAGCGGAGAAAAAATTATTGACAATTTCAGGAGGATATTATGATATTTATTCCTGCAATAGATCTTCTCGACAATCAGGTCGTGCGTCTGGAAAAAGGAAGTATAGACCATGTATCTTGTTATGGTGAACCACTGGAAATTGCCGCAAAGCTCTCAAAAAGATTCAAACTGCTTCACATAATTGACCTTAATGGGTCTTTTGAAGGAACTCCAAAGAATATGGAACTGGTTAAAAAAATTATACAGCATACCGGCGTCCAAATACAGTTGGGAGGAGGTCTACGCAGCTACAGACTTATCGAGGAAGCTTTCGGAATAGGAGTAACCTCTGTAATACTTGGCACGAAAGCTTTTGATACTAAATTCATGGAAGATGTAGTAAAAGATTTCAAAAACATAACAGTAAGTCTTGATATTAAAGATGGAAAAATACTGCTTAATGGCTGGACAGAGAGAAAGGATATCTCGCTTGCACAAGCGTACAGCTCTTTAACTCCTATGATAAAAAGGTTTATCGTAACCATTACACAGAATGACGGCACTCTAAAAGGAGTACAAGAAATCAGAAAGTTCTGGAAAGAAGACGAACAGGTCATGTATGCAGGAGGTATAAAAGGAATACGAGACTTACAAAAACTTCAGGAAATCGGATTTTACGGTGCTGTCTGCGGAAAAGCATTCTATGAAAACCTTATCACTCCTGAAATACTGCCGGAGGAGTTTTATGCTCTGTAAAAGAATAGTAGTTGCACTTGACGTAAAGAACGGACAGGTCGTAAAGGGGGTAAACTTTGACAATCTATCTGAAAACGGTAACCCTTTAGAGCTTGCCGTCAAATATCAGCAAAACGGAGCTGATGAAATTATATTTCTTGATATTTCCGCCTGTCTCGAAAAAAGGAAAACTCTTTTGCAGCTTGCGGAAAAAGTATCGGAAAAGCTTTCTATTCCTTTTACAGTTGGGGGAGGAGTATCTTCTGTAAGTGATGCGACGGAGCTTTTTAAAAATGGTGCGGACAAAGTATTTATAAACAGCGCTGCTCTTAATAATCCTGAGCTTATAAAAAAACTGGCCATGAAATGTGGCAGCGCGAACATTATAGTCGCAGTTGACAGTAGGTTACAAAATTCTGAGTACAAAGTTTACTCAAGCGCAGGTAAAAAACAGACCCCATATGAACTGGCAGAATGGTGTCTCAAAGCACAGGAGCTCGGAGCAGGAGAGCTTATGATAACCTCGATTGACAGAGACGGTACTAGAAAAGGTTTTGACCTTGACATGCTCGGCAGACTTACTGATAAGATCTCTATTCCTATAATAATATCGGGAGGAGCAGGTAGCATGAACGACTTTAAAAAAGCTTTTGAAAACGGTGCGGATGCTGCCCTGGGAGCAGGAGTATTTCACAGCAATACATTTACACCAAATACTCTCAAATTATTTCTTAAGGAGGAGAAGATAAATGTCAGATTATAGAATATCTGAAGAAGCTCTGGAAAGGTGTACCTACAGACTATTATAACAGCATTAGTTATGGTGGCCACCTTTGCTATCGCAAGCTGGAAGTTGAAGTCGACAGAGCTTTCAATTTTTATAACGGCAATCGCCGGGGCAATAGCGGGAGGTTTCGGATTTCCGGTAAGAATCCTCGTAGAAGGTTGGTTTACTTATTTTGATGTAGCGCTAATATTTGTTACCGCTTCCCTTTTCATTAACATATACAGCGAAACGGGAGCCATGGATGCACTTGTCAGAAAACTGGTAAACAGATTCTATAACCACAAATGGATTATGATGATCTTTATGGCAATATTCATGATAATCCCAGGTGCATTGACAGGAGCAGGTTCTGTTTCGATATTTGTTGTCGGAGGACTTGTAACTACCGTTCTCACTTACATGGGACTTTCAAAAAAACAGATAGTCGGATTTATGTACATGTTTGCAATGCTCGCAGCGGCTGCACCTCCTATAAACCTTTGGGCCATGCTCATGACCGCCCAGGCGAATATGCCTTACGTAGGATTTGATGTTGTTCTTCTCGCTCCTATAGCTGTAATAAGTATATTTACCATAATATGGTACGGCAGAGGAGCAAAGCCAAAGGGAAAAGAAGAGATTCTCGCCAGTCTGCCACCAGAAGTTCCCGGAATGAACTGGTTCAGGATACTTCTTCCGCTTGTGGCACTGATTGTCCTGATACTTCTTCAGAAGTATGCAGCATTCTCTACACCAATATTTGGTCTGCCTTTAACTTTTGTATTATGTACAATCGTTGCTCTTTTGTGCAATCCAAAGAAAACTACTTTCAAAAAATGGCTTGAAGTTATGAGCAACACGATGGAACAGGTATTCCCGCTTCTTGCTACAGTTATAAGCGTTGGCGCCCTTGTCAACGTAATGAATGCAACTGGCGTAAAAGGACTTATAGCTATAACCTTTGTAACCCTTCCGATTTATTTGATATACGCATTAGTTCTTGTATTCGGTCCTTTTGCACAGGGATCTTTGAGCTACGGAAGTGCTGTTATCCTGGGTACTCCTATAATATTCCTTTTCAATAACCTCGGTTTCAACGTTACAGTTGTTACAGCCGCTCTCAGTCTTATTTTCCCGATAGGCGACTGTCTGCCTCCTTCCAGAATTGTCGGAAGATTAAGCATTGAATCCGTTAAGTACGAGGAAGGCTATATGTCATTCCTTAAGTCTGCCCTTGTTCCTATTCTTTTCATGGCAGCCGTAGCTTTGATAATGTTTATTTTCCCGAATCAATTCAAGTTCCTTGTTATTTCTTGATAGGGGAGGTATGATAATATGTTGATAATCCAGGAGATAATCCATCAGCTTTACTTTGTTCTGGCAGCAATAATCTGTTTGTTTCTGGTAAAAAACCTTTTTAAAAGAAATAAGAGACAAGGCTGGGTATACGATATTGTCTATGCATATGTAATCGTGACTTTTATACTCAGAGTCCTTCATATAAAGTAAGGAGCTGAATAACTGTGAATAAAGAGAATAAAAGTGCACCTGTCTGGTTCAAGCTTATAGTTTTGGTTTTGATAGGAGTAATGGGAATAATTGCAGGAATGGATTTTTGGAATCTTAGACATTACAAGGAATCATTAGTAGCTTCGGAAGGTCTTACAAAGCAAATAATGCTAAGCGATTACCTCCCGAGTCTTAAAGGCACATGGGGCGATACTCCGATATATGTATATGATTCAGGAGTTCCCGGAGGAGTGGCACTTCTCATGGGTGGAACCCATCCTTATG
>ERZ795059.2886-NODE-2886-length-17255-cov-4.619302_pt1 | contig 17255 bp, 20 predicted proteins | sample MGYA00375143_ERZ795059 | MGnify/ENA primary metagenome ERZ795059 (study PRJEB30188, sample SAMN05720168) | activated sludge metagenome | isolation source: Anaerobic digester | place: USA | collected 2015-01-07 ... | reverse complement strand
GTTTGTTGCATTATATAAGAAGTCGCCTTGCACACCATCTGTAAACACCCATGCAGAACCATTCCACTCCGCTATATCTTTAGCATATCCTACCCATGCGCCTGTCGGTGAAGTGCCTACTAAGTATGTGTCACCTGTTGCTGGACTTCCTGGCGGTGCATTCTGTGAGTTTAGCACATCGTAAGCATTGACCGTAACGGAATCCGTCTGCACATAAACCGGAAACTCATTGTAAAATGTAGATTTATTTATCTTTGCCAGCGTTCCATTCGCATCAGAAATAACTAATATGGAATCCTTTTCCGCCGCTGTTTTAAGCCGCTTAAATTGTAACGTAGAATCAAATCTAACACCTTTAAAAAATACGGATGAGTCTCTGAATTTATTCACCACTTGCGCTTCAGTAGTTAACGCTATAAAAAAACCAATTACTAATAATATCTTTTTCATTTTCTTTATTTATAAATTATTTGAATAATCGTGTCTTGGTCAATATCAGATGTAAATAAAATAGTCCCTGTGCTTGATGTGAATGTGTAATCCGATGGAACTCTTACCGCCGAATCGGTAAATACCATTAAGACCGTTTTACCTATCAATGCATCATCTTGGTATGAGTCCACACCTTCAGCCGTAATACTTAGAATTGAAACTGGACTGCCACTATTTCCTTCTTCATTTCTACCAAATGTCAAACTCTGGAAAGAATCACCATTCACTTCAAAACTCAAAATCGTATATCCGGCATCCGGCTGTACACCTTCACCATTTCTGTTTATAATCGCATTTAAAACAGCATCATCCTGTGTGTTTTCAGGTTTTATCTGAATTCTCGGAACTCCACTATCTGTAACTGGTAATACTATCGCTTTCATATCACATCGAATTTTGAACTTGATTTACTGGAGCTTTTACACTCATTACATTCTGACCATTTCGGGAAAACATTTTCTTTTTCCTTCAGGTATTTTTTTACATCTAACCAATAGCGCAACGCTGTATGAATTGATGTATCTCTCATATCTCTTTTTTCGGCACCACTGATCGGCTGTGAATTTTCGTTCGTTTTTTGAACCATTCCAAACGGTGTATCAACAACACTTCCACGCATGCAGTACCGTGAATAAGCATAATAAACCAACACTGGTTTTAATCCTTTGTATTCAATTTCAACACCATCTTCATCTGTGTATGTTTCACCATGTATCAATTTCTGATATGCCGGCAATTGCCAGTTTTTCAAAATTTCGAAATAGAACTTATCGCATATCAAAGAACGGATATCAATATCTTGAGCCTCTGTCACATACTGCTCAATTAGTTCAATATCTCTACCTTTAGAAATCTGCTTGAACTCTTTAAAGTCGTTTTTATTGATTAACAGCACCGGCATTATCCGTTGATTTTGGTTGTCCTAAAATTTCACGCGCTACACTGTCTTCATATCCATATATGTACTTCAACATGGCCACGCCGCTTTCATATGTTGTTGTTCCGGCGGATACACTTGTTTGAACCGCTAACAATGCAGTTACACCACCAACACTTCCACGAAGTTGCGCCTGTGATTGTTGTAATGCTGCTGCCTGTGCATCCACTGCGATTTCTTTTTTCAAAATCTCTAATGGTTTTATAGTCCAATCTTTTGACGGATTTATATCGATATAAAAGTTTGAGAAAATGGTTTTGATTGCCATTTCGATTGTCATTCTTTCTTCAGATGTAACCGAGTTATAGAAGTTCTGTGCTGCATAAAATGATTCACCTGAAGTATTTCCCAGTTTACCTTGCTCATAATCCACTAATACAACCGGAATATTTTTGAAAGCCTTTCTAATATTGTTGCTGACATCTGCCGGCCACGTTCCAAACACCTTATCATCATAATTCAGGTTTATGGTATCAAGTCTAAGGTTTCCATCTTTATTATCAGAAGTGAAATCATCTTCCAACAGCATTATGTTATCTGAATTTTTTGCACCTTTAAGATTTTGAACCTTTTCAGTGAATGCTTTTTTTTCTTTTTCACTATCAAAAGGACTGTGTCGCATGATTACCTTTGCAAAGAATCCGCCTGTAATAGTTGTATTTCTGAATACTGCGAAATTATATTCACTTTCAGCATCCTCTAAACATACATCTATCAATGAAAGCGGATAAACACTGCTATCATCCATTGATAAAAAGTAAATCTGCCCTAAGTATTTATTGAATCCACCAGCTTTTTCAACCTGATAAGCTACCACTTCCGGATTCGGATTGAATGTGTCGAATGCTTTAAACTTTGATTTTTCCATTCTGTTAGAAATGGATTTATCCCAGTTGTTATAAACTACTATTTTACCGGAATAATTAGCATCATCCGCTTGTCCGAGCCTACAATAACGATAAGGAATTACAGAAACGGAACTTATTTTAAAGTTAGCATTGTAATTACAGTGAATAAAGCATCCTTGATGTTTTTTTAGATCGTTTGTAATTGCCTGAAGTAATTTATTTGGTGTAAGTTTTTTGTTCTTAGTCTTACCGATAATAAAATCTTCCATATTAACGGAAAATCCATGACCCATCATAAATTTACCATACATGGATGCTGAAGAAATTGCCGTTATACTGGAATTTATAGTGCGTTCTATTCGTGTAGGGTATAGATTATCTTCACCATTTCGGATAACTCCTAATGATTTATCAAACAGTGTAATATTTCTGTCCGATGTTTCTGAACCTATTAATTTTAGTGTACCCACGCATTTCTATTTTTTACCACGTTTGTGTTTGGATTTTTGTTGTACCTCTTTTTTAGGTGCTTCCGGTGTTTGCTCAACAATTTCTTGATTAATTTCTTCATTGATTACTTCCGTAGAATCTTCAACTAAAACTTGTTCTGCCGGATCATCAACCAAAAATGCATCTACTCTACTTTCCCAGTCTTCAGGAAATTTTGTAAATACTTTGATCCGTGCTTTGTTGACTGATAAAAATTCAAGTGCCAGCTCATTTGTTAGAACTGCATTTGAAATATGCACAGATGAACCAAATTTTAATTGTGCAACATATCCTGGTTTTAAATCGAAGTCTCTGTTGATTTTGTTTTCTAATGCTATCATACCTTCTGATTTCAATTTGTAAAACAACTGCTTAAAGGCATCTCTGCAACCGCCGCAGTCTCCAGCTCTACCGAAAACATACATACCATATTGCATCAATCTTCCTTTTTGTGAGCGATTATTTTGCAAATCGCTCACTGGAATATTTAATAACTCGCTAAGTTCATTAGCTGTAAATTCTAATACCATGAATCCACTTCAGCTTTTGTAGTTGCGTAATCGGTGTCAATGAATGTGTACGGAACTTTTGGCTCTTGTTCATCTGCCGGTGTTTTTAAAGTCACCACATGTGATCCGTTGTCAGCATAATACTTCATTGTTGAAGCACCGGTCATTCCGACATTGTAACCTAACACCTCAAAGGCATCAACATTATTCAAACCTTTCCATTTACGCTCAACCACAACCACACAACGTGCACCGGTCATCAATGCGTTTAAAAATGCTTTTGAATCTGTTGTGTTCTTTGGTGATACGAAAACGAACATATGAGTCGCACCATTTGGTGAGTCTGCGTTTTCTTTCATCTCATATCCACCATCCTTGAATTTCTTGAATGCCTGGACTGGAATTTTTAACGCATCTACAACGAAAGCTAAACTTGTGATAGCTGTTTTGTCGGCATTAAAGGTTGTAGCTGCTCTGTCTATATCCTCATAAGGAATGATGAACGCATTTTCTTCTAATCCTATAATTGGCGGATTCTCACAATCTTTTTGAAAGTCTCCGGTTAAATCGTCAATACATGATACTAATGGCATGATTATATTTTTATGATGTGATTAATATTCTTTCAACCAAATGTAAGCGGCACCGGTATAATATGCCTTAAAAGTGTACACGGTATTCGCTGTTAAACTGGTTACATTACTACCTGACTTGTCTTTTACTGTAAATCCACCAGCCAATGTATAAGCACCCGAACCAATATTCGCAACCACTAATGGACCACGATTAATAAACTGATTTGGATTTAAAAGCGTTAGCGTGTCCGCTGTTGCGCTATTCAATACAATATGCTTGTCATAATTCCGCATGGTGTAACTGGCAGTATCATAGTTGTATGTTTGAATATCTACTGTGTTATACTGTAAACTGTCAATCCTTGCTCTTACTGCTGATACTGTTTCCTTTAGATATGCTTTATTATACCTTCCATTTTCTTCACGGTAAACAACACTATTTGCTTTTGGTAATGTAGAAACTGAAGCAGATTTTAAATCACTTAGTTTACTGACCGGAAAATAGTATTTAATAGCAGTGTCACGTGTTGTATTGTTAATCTTAGTAACTACACTGACCGGAATAAGCACCGGCTTTGCTGCGTTAATCGTTGCTGTAAGATCATTAGAAACGGCTGTGGTTTTAATTAAGATAGTCTTACCGCCATCCAGTACATTTTTATAACCCATGAATGACGTTGAATCAGATGGATGGTAAACGTATTGAACCATTTCCGGATTAAAGTAATTGACCACGCTTCCTATTGTTGCACTTCCACGCTTTGTTACAGTTGCGGAAAACTGCTGCGCTGTTGCTCCGAAAGCAAACAGCATTAAACAGATAATTGAGATATATTTTTTCATTTTCAAAAAATGTTTATTGATTAATAATTAGTATGCTACCATTACCATTTTATCTTCTAGGATTTTCACATCTATTTTAGATGCAAATTTCAATTTCCACAGTTCATCATCCATATTGTACCATGATTTCACTTCAGTCAATGAACCTTCATCCAAAGTACCAACCGGCTGATTTCCGTTTGCAATCAACACCGCTCTGTGTGGTAAATTGTATTTTGTACCATTGTCGAAGAATTGGCGGATGCTTCTATCCCAGTCATCACGAACGATGATTGGAATTCCACGATAATTGTCCTGACCAGAACGTGCCGCTTCATCAGCGTTTAAAGTGTGTGAAAATCCTTTATCCTCTCTGAATTTAATCCAGTTGTTATACAATGAACGTGTAATCTCAAAGTGTAACCCTTGCTGACCAAACATTCTGCTGTCTGCATTTTCGTACATTGAACGCATAGTGTCTAATGCATCAGTTGCACCAAGTGCTAATTGTGCTGCATAAGTTGCCTCACCATTTTTTGCGATTGCTACTTTTTTAGTAGAATCTGTTGTTGCGATTGCAAACAGTTGTTTCCATTTACCATCTATACAGTTGAAGTTTTCCACTCCGAAATCTTCAGAATCTTTCAATGTACCTGAATCGGTAGTCAATGCGATTTCAGTATCTCCAAAGTCGATGTATCTCCAAAGCATTTCTAACAATGCTTGTTCCGCACTTGCTAAGATGAAACTTGCCGTTTCACTGCCAGTGATATCGTTTAATTCATTTGCTTTTTGTGAGCGTTTGAATACTTTAAATAACGGGTCCAAATCCGCATCACAGTGCTCTAATTTGTCACCAATTAATTTTGGTGTCCACACTTTTTGTGATGTTGGAATTTTCTTTCCTGTTGCAGTTGTTCCGCAACCAGTTAAACATTTACCCAACACCGGCATGTTACCGAAAATTGGAATGTTTTTGTCACGCTCGATGCCTGACATTACAGTGTGAATAGAGTTCAACACTTTGCTGTTGTACACTAATTCAAATACAGCTTCGCTGATTGATAACGCTTCATCATTTTGAAGTGTCAGGTCGGTTACGTCTAATATTGTTGCCATTTAATTTAAGATTTTAAGATTTATTAATTTTTGTTTACTTTTTCTTGAAGTTTTTGCTTATCGATTGTGAATCTTGATTCACCTTCTTTTTTTGCTTTTGATTTTCCTGCACCGATTGCTTCCGCTTCGTCCGGCACATAACCAGATTTGATTTGTTCACCTAAGAACTTAACCGATGCTTGTAAATCTTCGATTTCGGATTTGTGTTTTTCCTCAACCGCTTTCAATTTTTCATCGAATGATTTTTTAAGCGTATCGATTGACTTTTGCACCTCTGCCATTTGTGGTTCTGCCGGTGTTTCTTCAACCGGTTTTTCTTCTGCCGGAATGATTTCTGAAACTTTACCATCCATCACCATTAATTTTGATGTATCTGGCATGATGTATTCACCATCTGCCGCCGGACTTCCGCCGATTGTTACGGCATCACCTACAGACGGTGTTTCGTTATCTGTTTCTATGGTAAGAACCGCACCGGATGCATCTGTCAACTCCAATGATTTCTGTTTTGCACCTAATAAGATTTGTAAGGATTTTAAAATACTCATGCCTTTGTTTTTTGAATTGTTAATATATTTTTTGAAGAATACTTGAATTGCTTCAGGGTTTTTGTCTAATGATTTCAGGATTTCCGGATTGTCATCTAAGAAATCACTAAGTTTTACACCTAAATCATCATCATTTTTGAATAAACCATCTGTTGCGGCTGGTGAATCCACGATATCTGAAGCGATAAATCCGCCTTCTTTAAGCGATAATTTGTAAACTGATTTACCTTCGTGGTCTGTTTCTTCAGCATCTGCCATAAAAACGATGCTGTTTCCGAATTTATCGGGATGGTTTTTAGCCATTTCGACTACATAATCGTGGTAGCTTATGCCTTTTCCATCAATTTGAGTCTTTTTAGCGAGGTCAGAAATGTATAAATCTGCTATGGCTTTGAATTTTCCATCTTGTTCAACGGCTCTGAAGTTGTGATAATCACCGATATAAGTACCTAATGAATCCTTGCACATATTAGGATGACCACCACGGCATTTAATGCCAGTATTAGCCATGTTGCCTTGCGCTGCGATAGATTTAATGAAGTCATCATCCATTAAATCACCTACTTTATCGACTCCAGATTGAACAATAACAACGTCTTTGATAACTGTTGTGCCATTGATAACAGCAACCGATTTGGATTGTGTTTCATAGAAGTTAATAGACTTGAATCTTTTTGACATTGTTTGCTTGTTTTATCGAAACGATTATTTTATTTTCGTTTTGATTATTATCACAAACTTATGTTATATTTGTAAGTAGAATTAAATAGTAAAGTTTTGAATGTACTTTTTTACATAATGCAGGGTTGGAAGAATTATACTTTCCCGAATAAGAAAGTCGAAGAATCCGCAAAAAAGAAAGCTAAAATCTGTGCGAAATGTCCATATGCGGTGAATAGTGTTTGGGATGAAATATTACCCGATACAACAATCCAAGAAGTAAAAGGAATGAAATGTGAATTATGTGATTGTCCGCTTTCTACATTACTACGTAGTGATAAGAAGTGTGAGGATGGTCGGTTTTAAATCACACTTTCCATTGTTTTTATAGCTTTGTAAAAAGTAACCTTTGATTTTACTCTGAATGATTGCATTACCTTTTTCCGTGCTTCACCTTTTTCACCATGAAAACTGTTATCTTCCTCTAATTCTTTAGGAATTAACGCACGGTATTCACGCCACATCTGGTAATTTCTTACACTTAGATAGTCCATTAATCCATGCTTTACCAACTTGTCACCAATTTCATGCTTGAAGAATAAATCTTCCAATACTTCGCCAACTAATTTTTTAGATATTTGCGCCATCTACTAATGAATTATATTTTCCTGTTTCTGAAATTACATCTGTCACTTTTGTTACTATCGTAACATTTCTGAATGCAGTATCAACCGCTTGTAATACTACGCCAGCTATATCACCACCAGTTAATGAGCGTTGCAATAATCCGCCATCACCAACCAAACCACCATCTTCATAGAATCCTGAATTATTTGCCGTATGAAAGCTTACACCACCATAACGCTGATTTATATCTGATAGCCTACCAATTGCACTACTTGCATTTCTATTTAGCACATACCAATTCTCACCTTGCTCTAACTCAACCACATTTCCGTCATCACCATAGTATTTTGTTCCGCCAGAACTGTGTCTATTGCCGCCAGCCGTTGCAGCCTTACCACCGCTTTCAAATTTAGTCGGTACTTTTACTATGTTGGCAACGTTTGCAATACCAGTTCCGATTGTTGTGGCAATAGCAATCGCTTTCGTGATCGTGTTTAATGGTTCGGGTCCTGAAGGTGGTGCCGCCAATACTTGCGAAACACCTAAATAAGTATTGATGGTTGCCTGTGCAATACCAGCCGCTTTTCCAGCAGCCGTATTTTTTCCAAGCAAATCAGCAACAGTTCCGAGCCCATCAGCTAACATTGCTAATTGAGATTTCTGTGCTTCTTTTTGTATCTGTGATTTAGCAAGTTCGTATTTTTGGTATATTTTATTTTTATCTGCACCATTTTTTTCTGCTGCCCTTAATTCTTCTGCTTGCTCTCTGTCTAACTGCTCTAATCTTAATGTAAGTGTACTCTCACCTTGAAGCCTTCTGATTTCTAAATCATTTTCAAAATTAATTGCTTTAATTTCTAACTTCTGCTGCTCATAGTCTTTATATAAAGCAAGCTGTGAATCATTAAAAGATTTCTCTGCTTCAAGTTGATATGCACGAAATTCGTCCGCTGTAATTTGACCAGATAAAAATCTCTGACGTTCTATTTCTTCCGCAGCATCTTTGATTGTTGTTAATCTTTCGATTTCCTTCTGTATTAATACATCCGTTAGTAATTGGCCATCTGCTATACGTGTTTCGTGTTGCAGACGATAAACTGCTAATTCATCTTCTGCAATCTTGATTGATTTATTTGATAAAGTTTTTAAATTAGCCTCTGTAATATCATTGTACTTATTATTTAATTCTGCCAAGTCAGCCTTGTGACGTGTTTCTATTTCGAGTAACTCCTCTTTACTTCCTTTAGATAGATTTTTTTCAGTTTCATATTTTTTATCAAGCAGTTTTTTTTCTGCTATAAATGCATTAGCTAAACGTAATTCTTCTTTTTGAAAAGTATCATCATTTACAATATCAACTTTATTTCTTTCAGATAAAGCTTGTTGTAGTCGGAGCTGTTGCTCCATTTCTTTAATGATTAATTCGTTTTTCTTTTTTAATGATTCTTCCGCTGTTTTTTCTGCTTTTTCTGTTTTTTCTGCTGCTTTTTCAGCATCTAAATCAATTTTGTTTTGCAGTTTTTCTTGTCTTGCTGAAGATTCTTTTTCAATATCTGCTCTTTTTGATTGAGATTTTACATATTTTTCAACATCCGCATCATCCAATATTCCTTTTTCTTTAAGGTAGTTTACATAAAATTCACCTTCTTTTTTAAGTCGCTCAACTTCCTCACGACCCATTTTTGCTTTCTTAATAATTGCTGCGTTTGTTTGAGCTATATCTGCATCAACTTGCTTGCTTTTTATCTCAAAAATACTATTATCAATATCCTGTGCTTCTTTCGCTAATTTTATTCTTTCCTGTTCTGATAAGCTTCTATTTTTAGATTGAACCAATAATTTAGCGTATTGAGCTTCAAGTTTTGATATAGTAACTGTGCTAATTAGCGTTAAATCCTCCAAATCTTGCTGTGCTTCTTTCAACTTAGCCGCTTGTACGGCTGCCACTGCCATGCTTCCGGCTAACTGCTTAAATGAATCTATCGGGTTTGCAATAATAGTTCCCAGTTTACTCATTAAATCACCAACCGATTTAATTCCATCAACGAATTTTAATATCGTAGTTTTTACCACATCAATAGCGGCACCAAATGCAGCGAAAACCTGCTGCGTTTTATCTACTACCGGATCAATCTTACTCAACCATGCAACAAGTAAACCGATTGCAATTACCAATAATCCTATACCAGTAGATGCGATTGCCACTTTTACTACATTCATTGCACCGGCAAAACCAGTCGCACCACCACTGGCAGCCGTTAATCCGCCACGAATAGCAACTAAACTTCCTTGCATTCCTTGCAATGAGCCTATTATATTACCGAATGTACCACCGAATATTCCCATGCTTTTACCAGCTTCCAATATTGACTGTGTGTAGTTACCAACATTCCTTCTATTGTCACCGGTTGCGGCTTCCTCTGCCTTAATTCTTTCCGTTAAAAGCAGTTTTGCTTCAGCATATTTCTTGGCAGCTTCCGTGTTTTCACCATTCAATTTTGCTTCATTCGACCATAATACAGAAATAGCAGCCAATTGGTTGCGCGCTTCTTTTATTGTCAGATTATTGACGTTTTGCGTATCTGTGTACTTAGCCAACACTAATTCATTTTCGCGCAACTGTGTGGATGCATTTTTTAACTGTGCATTCAGAATACTTATTTCCTTTGCATTTTCTGCCGGTTCTTTTTTCAGCAGCTTCAGTTCCTCTTTCAGTTTTTCAACCGATGTTCTGGCATCCGTTGTATTTTTCACCAATTGATTCACATCTATGTCAAGCTCCAGTAGTTTTATTTTTTCTGCCATTAGTTGATTTTTATGAGTTCACAATCTGACAGCTTGCCAGGTAAAAAATTATTGACTTTGTTTAAGTAGAAGTATGATTGATATTGTTCCAAATAGATAATCTTGAACATGTCTAGAAAATATATATCAATAGGTGTCAACCAGAATTGAACTATTTTTTTAACCGGTTTTTGTATGATTTTTATATATTCCTGATAATATAAATCTGTTAATTCTTGCCAATGATAATCTTTAAATTGTGCTACTGCCTGGTTTTCATTGAACTCAAAGGTCAAATAAATATTTCCATTTCCTACAGTATAATAATCAACATTATGGATAACCTTTCTAGCAATAATTAATTTATTGTTTTCGTTTAATTTATATATTGGTGGTAATGTTTCATTAGATTCTGAATTATTATAAGCATGAACTGAAGCTATTTTTTGCCAATTATCATAAAACAAATAGTCACCAGCTGCTTGTATAATGCTGTCAATTAAGGGTGCTTCGTCTTGTAGATTATCAATATCAATATTTATTTCTTTATCAGCGTAGGCTGTTCCTAATTTATCGTTTTCGCTATATTGATACTTAAAATAATTTTTCTTGCCTGTGTTACCTATGCTATACGTTTCTGATTTCTCTCGACTTAGCTTTTTTGTGTAATCTAATTTGCCTGCAGTTCCTTTTATTAATTCGTTTATTGTTATGAAAGAATATGTACCGTTGTTGTTAATCTTATAAATCATACCGTATTGCTGCATGATGGCTTTTAAGAAATCCAACTGTTTAATTTTTGGCAATATTTTTGAAAATTCAATTGTTGAACCATACTGAATAACCTCTCTACTGGTTTGCATGACAGTAATAATAAAGTAACCAATTCTCACAGCTATTGCGTAATTCGTAAATATGTTGTCTAATTCATAATAAAATTCAACTTCATCATTTTTTGCAACAAGAATATTAGTTGTTAACTCAAAATTATACGTCGTATAAAATGCATTTGCAATATTAACAGCATAGCTTTCTGTTTGTCTTAACACACCATTTACATAAATCTTAAATCTTACGAATTCAATTGCCTCAATTCCCATATTTGCTTTCATCGTAAATTGATAATTTCCACTTTCTGCAACAGTATATTTATCTGTTGATATGTTGAAATTTGCTGAAGCAATGGTTAATGTTCCGATATCAATTTTCTGCAAAACAGGAGATATTGGCGGTGTTGCGAATAACCACTGCAAGTATGGCGGAGTGTAATTTGTATTACCTTGAAACTTATCGAAAGGTGTTGTTACATCCTTCGTGTAATCTCTTCCAGCGAATACAATCTCTTCAGTAAACAACGGTTCACTAAAAATATCTCCTTCATATTCTAAGGATGCTTCACTAAATATTCTATCCCAAATCGTTTTAACGTACACCCATGGGAACTGTTTTCCTAAATCAATTCTAATTGATCCACTCGGCGTTGCATTAGTATAGTATGTTAGTCTTCCATCAAGAGTTTCTGCCAATGCATAAATAAAACCTTCAGTATTTGTCCAAGAGTTCTTCCAATTGGTATAATTGAAAACATGTTCTAAATCTGACCAATCCAATTCAGTAATGTATTTATTATTTATTTTACTGAACAAATCATAATTGCCGGCATAGATAATATACTCATAATGTTCACCTGGTAATGTTTCTGTTAGTATTGCAATTCCAAAATTTGTAATTGTTATACCGTTCATAATGATTCTAGCAGTTGACCACTTATAAGGTCTCGTTGAATTATTGCCTGGTAAATTTAAATGTTCTGCAATAATTTTATTTTTCGGAGTCCAAGGTGCTAAAAAACGGTTTGTATAATCTGCTTGTCGTCTTTGTATTTCTGCAATATCATTTATTTGTTTAGTTAATGCTACTACAGTTGACGGACTAAGGTCAAGCATTAGGTCAGCAATATATACTTCTACATCATTCATAGCGACTGTGTGTATTGAGCAGGTAAAACAAATAAAAATGATATGTCAAAGATTTTCTTCTTATTATCTCGGTAGTCCTCTTTGAAATCATCCAATGAAATTTGAATCCAGCTATCTGATGAAGCCATTGTTCCTTTTGGCTCGTTGTACAGATACACAATTGGTGAGCTGGCTATCTCAACTACCTTTATATAGTCATCCGCATTCAGGAAACGTTGATTTATTTTTATTCCAGTCGTTACGGTCTGCCCTATATTGGTCTGGTTTCCAACGGCACCAATTAAGGTGTCATTGTATTTATTGATTTTGCCTTTTGTTTTGGCAGAAAATGGAATCTTGTAATACTTATTGAATAAGTGGTAAGACCAGCCGCCTTCTGAATTCAGCCATTTAAGGTAAATTCCGCATTCATCTATAATATCAACTTCAACCTGGTATATTGAATTTGTTTCGTTTGATGAATTAATCGTCGTAAGTTTTAAAACGGCTTCGCTTTCTGTCAATGGTGTCAGCATCGTTTCACCATCCGATAATACTAAACGCTTCAGGTATTTGTCAGATGCTGCTGCATCCACAATACGGTCAACGCTTCCAAGTGAAGTTAATCCGTCTTTTGTGGTCAACTCCATTCTGATTTTAACCGTATCGAGTTTGTCCAATACGCAAATGTCAAAAGGATATCCTTTGAATAATTTAAGGTATTGTTGTTTCTCATAGTCAGATGTGCGTCTGTATAGATTGTCGTACTTATGCATTATCTGTGTGCTGTAAACAGAAGTTGTAAAAGCTGTAGGGTCAAAACTTACCATGCACTCTGCATTTTTATCACCTATCTGGTGAACTGCCCGAGTAACATAAGCAGTTATGGTTTTTGTTTCAGTGCTTTCATCTTCCAGTAAAACCGACAAAACAACGGTTATTTTCTTCAATAGGTTATCATCGTAAATAACCCAGTCAGCCGTATTGTAATCTAAGTTATCATCAAAGTTTCCAAGAATCGTATTGATTGCTTCCTGAATATTGAACGAGAAAATACCATCCGACAAGCTGAATAGGTTTTCAAATTCATAATCGTTGACTTGAATGTTTCCTTTAACTGCTGGTGAAACAGAATCCGACTTCCATTTTACGACTTGCATATTGTAACCCGCCATAAATGGTGTTTGATGTGTGTATGAGTTCTGAATATCACCATCCAGATAACCATACACCACCATTGTAGGTAAGAGTTCTTTTATTAGTTCTATTGCCATTTGTTTAACATTTTACTATTGTATGATTATGTGATACGATTGCCACCACTTCCATATCGCATTCACCTTTATATAAAAAAATACTTTCACCTTTTGTGGTTATTTCGTCCGCATAAACTTCAGCGATTAATTTTCCATCTGTGCTATAAATTCTGTACTTTGCCATTAAGCTGCTTTTATTAGGTTCATAATATCAGAAGTGATTTGTTCCACTTCCACAAATTTTAATTGATTGATTAATTCCATAATTCTTTGCTCCGTTATCACCTTGCTGATAATTCCACCGGCATTGTATTTATTTGGTACACGAATTCCATCACGACCAATCTTTCTTGCTATCAAAAATGCCAATGCACGCTTTGAAATACCTGGTCTTGGTGTCAATTTCTTATCTTCAATCCATTTTAATATGGCGGCTATTGGTGGTCTTTTTCCAGAACGTCGTCCAAGCTCCATAAATTGAGAATGATAGGCACCATATAAAGTTGCTTTGTCATTTGTTGCCACCGCTTCCAATTGTTTTTCAAATTCACCACTAGCTTCAAGTCCTGAAGCTTTATAGGCTTTTATCAGGTCTGCTTTCAATTCAGAAAGCCATAACGCATATATGGTTGAGCGGGTGTATGCCATTATTACTGTGGTATTACTGTTTTTAAAATGACATCTGAATATCTCATGTTGGCAAATCTCAACCGCACCTGAAGTGAAACGGTGTTATCTTGAATCTTTGGTTTTCGGTTGAACTTTACATCTTCAACTTTAGTAGTGAATGATTTTGATTCATCACCTTCCATTTTTACTTTAATGTCTCTACCAACCAAAGCACGTGCATTTCGGTGTAGTCCTGATATTGCTTTCTGTAAACTCATACTAATTATCCTGTTTAATTTCAAATTCAACAATATATCCTGAAACATTGGTATCAAATAAGTCAATCCCTTCTGTCATTTTCCATGTTATCACCTCATAATCACTGCATGCATTCAGGTTAACACTGATAATTGAATCAATTTTAGATTTCAATGGCTTGATGTATTGCTCAAACTTTTCCGTATAATTCGTATCAAAGTCCGCTTTTACACAGAATAAAAATGCAGAATTATAAGTTGTTGACTCGAGCGCACCTGTATCAATGTTTCTTTTTTCGGTAATAACTACCGGGTCCAAAAGCATGTGCGTATTTTCCGGCAATGCAGCATCCGACTCAAAGTCGTTTAAATTTTGGTAATCCTTACGAGCGTAGTCAAATGACCATCGGTTAAGGTCACAGATTTCTTTTAATTTATCAGCTATGTGCATTTTGTGGTTGGTTTTTTAATCTAATAATTTCTGAATAGCTTTCCTGAATCTCGGCACGGTCTTTTTCCATGCATAACTTAGTGAATACATATTGCCAGGGCATCTTTTCAATCTCATTCCACTTCAACATATCACCACCAGCCAACTGGTCAATAGTATTTAAATCACCGTACACTTGCATTTTCTCAACTCCAGCCATCAACAATTCTTCTTTTGGCTGTGATGTTAAACGCTTTACTTCTAACTCGATAATCTTATCCAATCCGTTTACAATGAAGTTGACCGCCGGAAAGTATTCAACTATTTTGAACTGCATTTGAACTTCATTTTCAATACCGAATACCATTTTAACCATTGTCACCATCGCTTCCGGTGTAAGGTTTGAATAGTATTTTTTCAGTTTAACAATCATAGAATATGGTTGCATCAACATACTATCCGCTTTTTTATCCTTTAAAGTATCGGATTGCCTCAGCATCTTCAAAATATTGTATTGCTGCAGTAGTTCATCCATAGGCAATGAAAAGAACTGCAAAACGGTGATATTTTCCAGTTCGTTAATCATAATCAATTACTTTAAGTCCTGAAGATTTACGTTTCAATCTGATAACTACTTTGTCCGCTGAATAAAGTGTGGCATCCATACCATGATCATCCGTTTCAATCGGCACATCTTTGTTGCTGCCATCGTTTGCTTTCTTCCAGACATAGTTCTGTTGTTCCTGGATAAGTTCTTTAGATTGACGTGTTACACTTATCGTTTCGCTGCTCAATAATAATATCCGGTCGTTCTTTTGCGCTTTGTCAACACCTTCGATTGACAATCCTAGTTTTTTAATAGTTGCAATCAGCTCAGGTCGTGCTCCATCCGCGCGGATAGTTATTTTTTTATTCAGGTTTAAATCCTGGAATACTTTTGGATATTCAGAAGCGTCCATGTGTGTTTTCCATAAACGCTGATTGACAATGTAACCAAGGTTGTATTTATACAGCTCCACTAATACTGTCGGATCGTTGAATCCAAAGTCAAGTCCGTAGCTGATTAACTCCGCCTCTGACGGTATAGTGTCAATGATTGACCAGTTGTATATCTGACCTTCAAGCACTCCGACCTGACCGCAACCATAAACCCGCCATTTGTTTGCCCAGTATTCTGATTTTATATTATCCTTTTGGTCATAAGAAGCAATATCAGGATTCAAGAATCCTTTGCGCTTATATTCTAAAATGTTATTTCGTTCAATATCAGGAAGTTGCTCATTATGTGTAAAGTCAACGATTAAGAAGTCAAAGTCATTTCCGGTCATCACTTCTTTGTGTACCCAAAATTCACGGTCTGGATTAAAGTCAATGTAAACTATTTTAGATCGTGTTTCAATCTGTTGGTAAGTATTAAAGCTAATTCCACGATTTGCCTCGTTGAAATAGACAATATCACGGCGGAAGCCTTTACCAATATCCTCTTTATCTAATCCGACAAATTGAATAAAGCTGCCATTTGGGAAATTGTACTTTTTGCCACCAATCCATTCATTTGTATTGAAGTATTCCAGTTTACGCATGATGGTTAAGAAATCGAGTATTACCGTTTCCCTCATCTTAGATAACTCATGCTGAAATACTGTGATTGTGGTGTTTGGTCGCTTAATAGCATAGTCGATTAAAATTGTTACGATAGAATATGTTTTAGAGGCACCCTGTCCGCCTTGGACTATTCGCTTTCGCTTTCGGAGTTTCTTAATCATTTTCAATGCCGTAGTGATTTTAATCATTGGTATCTTTTAATAATTCATCATCATCGGGAAAAAGTGGACGTAGGTCTCTGATTTCGGTTTGTGTTTTAACTGGAGAATAAGAACCATCCATTTTTGACAACTCCGAATGAATCAACTGGATTTCTTTTGGAGTCAATTGTCGCATTACACGGATAACTTTTCCGGTCTTTATATCCGCTCCGACAATTTCCTCATGCCTGTAATTAGGTTCAAGCATTGATTGAAGTTCCAACTGGCGGATGATTTTCTCTTTTAAGCCTATTTTTAGCGACTCTTTAGCGTTGTCGATGGTTTGCTCGACTTGCGCCTTTTCTTGAATCTTTTGCCACTCAAAAATAGCCAAATCGTAATTTTTGAAGTAACGGTCACGACCCATAGTGTATTTAGTCCTAATAACACCGTATAAGTCCGTTTTGCCTGTTTTACCTTTGTTAAACAGTTTGAACAGCTCTTTTTTTAGTTGTGCTTCTGATATGTACGGTTTATCCTTCGCCATTGTAACTCAAATTTACTAAAAATTATCTATTCGGCAATTATTT
>ERZ795059.2883-NODE-2883-length-17264-cov-6.348597_pt1 | contig 17264 bp, 10 predicted proteins | sample MGYA00375143_ERZ795059 | MGnify/ENA primary metagenome ERZ795059 (study PRJEB30188, sample SAMN05720168) | activated sludge metagenome | isolation source: Anaerobic digester | place: USA | collected 2015-01-07 ... | reverse complement strand
GAAACTATTAATTACCGGACCCAGAAGCCAGAAAAAGATGGTCTTTTTTGTGAAAAAATTTTTGGGCCCTCTAAAGACTGGGAATGCTACTGCGGTAAATATAAAAAGATTCGTTATAAAGGGATTGTCTGCGATAAATGCGGCGTAGAGGTTACTCGTAGTAGTGTAAGGCGTGAGCGGATGGGCCATATTACTCTAGAAACTCCAGTATGTCATATTTGGTTTTTACGGGGCTTGTCTTCTAAAATTGGCTTGGCTTTAAATTTATCCGCTCAAGCAATTGAGAAAGTGGTATATTTTGCCGATTTTATTATTACTGATGTGAATCAAGAATTATTGGCAGCTACTACCGAACAAATTCAGCGAGAATATAAAAGTAAAAAGAAGCTTTTTGAAAACGAATTTACTCAGGGTTTAGCTAAATTAGATAAGGAGAAGAAGGCAGCACAAGCAGCGGGGCAAAGCTCTCTAGAAATTCAGCAATTGGTTGATCAAACCATGGAAGAGCTAGTAAGTGACCGAGAGGCTAAAATGTCCGAACTAGAAGAAGTTTTTACTCAAACCCAGAGGGATTTAAAGGAATTAAGAGTAATGAATATTTTATCAGAAAATGATTACCAGAATTTGAGTTTAAAATATGGGCATATTTTTACAGCTGGTATTGGATCTGAAGCTATTCGGGAGCTTTTAGCTAATATTGATTTAGATAAAACCATTCAAAGTTTGGAGGCTGAGCTTAAGGGGGCGATTGATTCTAAGAAAGAAAAAATTATTAAACGTTTACGGTTCTTCAAAAATTTAGCCAATAATAATTTACGACCAGAATGGATGATTTTAACTGTGATCCCTGTTATTCCGCCTGACTTACGGCCAATGGTAGCCTTAGACGGTGGCCGGTTTGCGACTTCTGACCTTAATGATCTATATCGTCGTATTATCAACCGCAACAATCGGTTAAAACAGCTGATGGAATTAAAAGCGCCAGAAGTTATTTGCCGTAATGAGAAGAGAATGTTGCAGGAGGCGGTTGATGCTCTTATTGATAATTCCATTCGCCGGGGAAAAACTGTTACCGCCTCTACTGGTCAAAAAAGAAGTTTAAAATCACTAGCTGATTCTTTACGGGGTAAGCAAGGACGTTTTCGCCAGAATTTATTGGGTAAGCGGACTGATTATTCGGGACGTAGCGTTATTACGGTTAATCCCAATTTACGGTTATGGCAGTGCGGTCTTCCTAAAAGGATGGCTTTGGAATTGTTCAAACCATTTATTATTAGTGAGCTGATTAAGCGGGAAGTCGTCCATAATGTCCGCAGCGCTTCGCGTTATATTGAAGCAGGCCACGATGAAGTTTGGGAAATATTAGAAAATATTATTAATGAAGCCTATGTATTGCTTAATCGAGCCCCAACCTTGCATCGTTTAGGTATCCAAGCTTTTAGGCCTATTTTAACTGAAGGTTTATCTATTCAGATTCACCCCTTAGTTTGCCCAGCCTTTAACGCTGATTTTGATGGCGACCAGATGGCGGTGCATGTGCCGCTTACTGAAGAATCTAAGGCTGAAGCTCGGGATATTATGCTCTCATCTCATAATTTACTCAAGCCAGCCACTGGCGAGCCGATTGTCAACCCAGGCCAGGATATTGTATGGGGGGTTTATTATTTAACTAGTAAAGAAAAGGATGCCATTACTGACCCTCGCAAGATGAAGGCTTTTGTTTCATGGCAAGAAGCTAAATTAGCTTATGATTGTGGGCAAATTAGACTGCGAGAGCCAATCAGGGTTCAGATTGATTATTTAGATAATAAGCTAATAGAGACTACGGTGGGGCGAATTATTTTTAATAATATTTTGCCGGAAAAACTGCGTTTCGTAAATGATATTGTAGTTGGTACCCAGATCAAAGCTTTAGTTAAAGATTGTTTAAGGTGTTATGGATCGGACGTTACTATTGATTTTCTAGATGAGCTGAAGCGGGAAAGTTTTAAGTTCATAACTTTAAGCGGTCTTTCTTGGAGCATTGGCGATTTGCCAACTTTTTCTATACGTGAGAAACTTATAAAACAAGCTGAAAAAGAAGCCGACGAAGTGCAACAACAGTATGAAGATGGTCTTTTAACTGATAGCGAACGTTATGGAAAAATTATTCAGCTGTGGACTGCAACTAAAGATAAAATTACTACCATTTGTATGGAGAATTTGGACCAAGATGGCCCGGTATATTCTATGATTAAATCGGGAGCTCGTGGTTCCTGGGCTCAATTAACACAGATTATTGGCATGAAAGGACTAGTGACAGCGCCCAGTGGTGAGATTATTGAGTTGCCGATTAAAGGTAATTTTAAACAAGGTTTTGATGTTCTAGAATATTTTATTTCTACCCACGGGGTGCGCAAGGGTTTGTCCGATACAGCTTTACGGACGGCCAATGCAGGCTATTTAACTCGTCGTTTAGTTGATGTAGCTCAAGATTTAATTATTAAAGAAGAAGACTGCGGCACTAAGAAGGGAATTATTATTACTAAAGAAGAAAGTGAGGCTATTGGTCGTAGTTTAGTTAAAAGAATTACCGGTCGTCATCTTAGCGCTGACCTTAAAAATACATCCGGTAAAGTTTTACTAAAGAAAGGTAAATTAGTAGATGAAAATATTGCCCTTGAGCTCGAAAAGGAAGATATCTCCCAAGCTGAAATATATTCAGTTTTAACTTGTGAATGCCAGAAGGGTTTATGCAAAAAATGTTATGGTTATGATTTAGCCTATAATAAAATTGTAGAAAAAGGAGCGGCGGTCGGAGTAATAGCCGCTCAATCAATTGGTGAGCCGGGTACTCAGCTAACGATGCGGACATTTCATACTGGCGGTGTAGCGAGCCAAGAGGACATCACTCAGGGTTTGCCCAGAGTAGAAGAAATATTTGAAGCTCGCACGCCCAAGCGTTGTGCCTATATCGCCGGGGTGAGTGGAATAGCCACCGTAGAAGAGGCCAGAAAAACCATTGACCCTACGACTAACGAGGTTATTGGTGGTGGTTCTAATAAAATTATTAATATTAGCTATGAAGGAGAAGAAGTGGATAAATATTATTTTTTTGGTAATTCTAAGGTAGGTCAGTCCAAACAAGCTAAGGGTAGTCCGGCAGATAGTATTAAAGTAGCCGTTTTAGAGGGCGATATGGTAAGTGTTGGGACAAAATTATTTAGCCTTGGCCGTAAAATTACAAAAGCGACTCGTCCTGGTAAGGTGGTTATAGGTATAAATTATGTGGGGGTTATTGTCTCCGTGCCCAAGGTTAAGGAATATATTATTCCTAAAAATGTAGCCATTATTGTTCGCAATGGACAGAAGGTCAAGGTGGGTGACCAGTTAACTGAAGGTAGTCTTGATTTGAGACAACTTTATGAGCTTAGAGGACAGATAGCCACCCAGAAATATATTATTCAAGAAATTCAGCGAGTTTATTCATCACAAGGCCAGGCGCTTAATGACAAACATATTGAAATTATTGCGCGGCAGATGTTTAGCCGTATTTATATAACTGATCCCGGGGATAGTGACTTGACTATTGGTGAGATAGTGGAGAGAGCGATATTTAACCGAATTAATCAAGAATTAGAGGCTAATAAAAAACAGCTGGCTAAGGGGCAGGTTTTACTTTTGGGTATGACTAAAGCCGCCCTGACAACCAGTAGTTTTTTGTCCGCCGCTTCTTTTCAAGAAACTTCACGGGTTTTAATTGAAGCAGCGGTGAGTGGCAAGGTTGATTATTTGGAAGGCTTAAAAGAGAATGTTATTATCGGTCGGCCGATACCAGCCGGGACAGGGACAAAATAAGTAGGACTAACAATAAAAAACAACTAATCCATTGGGGTTGGTTGTTTTTTTATTCATTATTTTATTGGGTCATAACACGGAATATTTGGCATACTTGTTTGGAAATGCCACCACTCCCTACAATATCTTATGAACCCGGATTCAATCATTATTTTTTTCAATAAAGTTATTTCATAGAAATCGCCAAGATCGTATGGCCCACCCTCGGGGTATAATGAATAAGGTTTTTTATATGGAGTGCCATCTTTTGACTGAATATAAATGTCAACAGCTTTGCCTTGTAGATGGGCATTACTGCAATTTGGTCTAGCAACCCTATTGGGGTCTTGGCCATATTTGTACCACAGGTCAGTTTGTACCGCACAGGTTCTAAAAGCGTCAGTAACAATTAATTTATAACCTAAAGAATTGGCTTTCTGGGCAGCCGTAACAAGTTTTTGGTAAGTTGAGTGTTCTATTTTGCAGCTGCTTTGTGTTCCGTAGCAAGCTAGTCCTGCCACGCCGCTGTTTATTGGCCTTAGATTAGTAGCGGAAATACAATCTCCATAACAGCCAACCTGTGAGCCGGATATGTTATCCGAGCTTTCGCTGCCGCCAGACAATACCGGTATTTCTATGTCTATTTTTTTCATTAGCATCATTTTTATTGACGGTAGTTTTACTAAGTTACTATTAATAGTAAATAATAGTAAATACGAAGTAAGAGCCAAGGCTAAACCGCTGATAGCAGCGCTAATCCAGGATTTAGCTTCAGATACTCGGCTAGCATTGCCACCGGCCATAATCCAGTATAAACCACCAATCATTATAGCCAGTAGGGCCAGCAAGCCAATAATACCAATAGAATAATTATACAACCATTTGATATATTCACCTATCCAGGGAACATAAAAAAAAGTTTTATCGCCCTCAGTAATAGATTGTATTTTATTTTGATCGCTAAATACTAAGCCTGGTAGGGTAATTTGTAATTCGGGGATTTTTAACTTTGGTGTGTTGGTTGACTCTATTGAGTTATCTGTTGGCATCAAACTAGTTGGTGGATGCATTATTATATCTGGAGACCACGTGCAGCAACCATTAGACCTGCAAGCTGTTTCGTCGTCAAGGGGGCTACATATAGTATTTGGATCAAGGCCCATTCCTTGACATTGCTCAGTGGCACGGCAAAAGGCGAAAACTTGATGTGGTTCTGTTATTAGGATTAAGAAGGTTATTATTAAAGATTTATAAATAGTTTTAGGTTGCATCATTTATAGATTATATTTTTTTATATTGTCATCGGCCATATTTTGGAGAATTTTTAGTCCAGCATTATCTTTTAGTAAGTGGGAATAGCGCCCTTGACGAAGGACATATTCTCTTACTGGTGGTGTTGGTTTGGGTACGGTCATTTTTTTAGTTAGTTGCCCTTCGGTAAATTCTAATAGGGGATAGAGGCCGGTTTCGCTAGCTAGGCGAGCAATGGTCATTTGGTCTGAAGGTTTTATTTTCCAGCCAGGGATACAGGGAACAAGGATTTGAATATAGCGTGGTCCTTTAATGGTTTGAGCTTTGGCAATTTTTTCTTTAAGATCTTCAGGGAAGGCAATATTAGCTTGGGCAATGTATGGCACTTTGTGTGCTAGGGCAATAGCGATCATGTCACGTTTATTAAAATATTGATCTGGTTTTGAAGCGGGGAGAGTGGTTGGAGTTTTAGCTAATTTAGGAGTAGCTAGACTAGCCTGCATTCCAGTATTAGCATAACCTTCATTGTCATAGCAAACATATAGTAAATCATCACCACGAGACCAGCTAGCTGTTAGAGCGCCAAAACCGATATCAAAAGTAGCGCCATCACCACCTTGAACTAAAATAGTGGGCTTTGGTATATTTTTCTTTTTATTACTCATTGTTAGATATTCTAGGGCAGCAGCAATACCACTGCCAACCGGAGCAGCATTGGCAAACAGAGAGTGAATCCATGGTACCTGCCAGGCGCTTTGAGGATAGGTCGTGGTTGTGACTTCTAGGCAGCCAGTAGCGTTAACAACTATGGTGTTATTGCCTAATTGATCAACAACTAATCTGGCGGCTACAATTTGGGCGCAACCCAAGCAAGCAGTGTGATGGTTAGACAATTTAGTCATAGTTATTTTTTTGTACAGACATGCTTAAGGGCTTTAGTATTTTGGCAGTTGCTTGCGCACTCATTATAGCAATTTTTATTATCGCATGCACATTTATGATACGTCGTATGGCAAGCGTCTGTATTATTACCACTTGATGCTCCTGCGGAACCGCATTGCCATCCTTGTATGATTGTACTATTACCAATTATTTTGTTTTGACTAGGACATTGATAATAAAACTGGCATGTTTGTCCATAAGATAGGCAACGTTTACACGTTCCATCTTCGCAATATCCCCAATATCTTGTTTTGCTACCTTTATTTTGAGTGGTAATTATACAGGCCCAGTGATCGCGTCCGTTACAGTATGCGGGGCTATCTAATCCCTCTGATGCTTGTCCAATGGGCCCTGAGTCAATCCCCCAGCAAGCGGAATCTTGAACTATAAATAGAGCAAGATCTTTAGTATATGATTTAAAATCATCCAATGTCCAACTATTAAAGGATTTCCCATTAGTGTATTCATCTTTGGACAATATAACAAATATTTCGCGAGCGTCTTCTGCGGTCTCTTCCGTTATCTTGTTAAATTTTTTACCATTACCTTCGCCTTGATTAGTTGTTATTGTTGCAGCATAGTCTAGACAGAAGTCTTGTACTTCGTCAAAATTATCTTCTGCCATAGAGTAAGCCACACTGGCTACATGTAAGTAATCAGTTTTACCACTAACTTGGTTGTTTTTATTATACACTATGCAACAGGCTTCGCTGTCCAAATTTTCAATACTGCCGAATGTTTCGGAGTAGATATGATCTAAAAATCCTCGGTCATCCGTTGCTTGTTCCTGGTTAGATTTAGTATTTATAGTTAATCCAGTGACAGTGTTAATTTTTGTTGGCTTAAAATTGACCAAGCCTATATTGATGGTTCGTAGGATTAGATAAGCAAAGAGTGTCAAGGATAAGCCACCCAAGCCACTAAAAATCCATTGTTTAGCTTCGGTTACTTTTTGGCCGTTGCCACCAGCAATTGACCACAAAAAGCCACCAATAATTATTACAATAAGGGCTATTACAGTGATAATTTGGATGGCATAGGAAAAGATTCCTTTCATTAATCTAGCTATGTAGATAGTTGAATTTGCTGTAAGGGCAGTTTTTGACATAAAACCAGGTAGGCCAACTTGTGGGGTAAAAATTATTGGTTTGCCTTGTGTGGTAATTGCAGAAACACCTAGTTTTATAGTATCGCCTGTTAGTTGTTGTGATGGAGCGTTAAGCGTATTTGAGTTATTGGAGTCGTTATTATAATTATAATAATTTTCCTGACAAGCTGCGTGAGGATTGAGGGGACAAAATTCTTCCTCTTCTTCAATAAGAATGGGGACACCATAAGAATCATAAGTAATGGGGGGATCCAGATAAGAAACTGCCTGAGCTCGTTGAAAGTTACTTAAAAACATTAAAAAGGCTACAATAATTATACGCATATATCCCTTTTTCATATCATTGATTTATTTTTTAAAACAAGCATCATTTAATTATTATTTGGTTTAGTAATTAGCCATTATTGCTACAAAAATTGCCTAGACAATAATCGGTTGATGATTGCCTGGGTCCTATAGAAAAAATGATAAGACAAGTACATAAATATAATATAGATATGGCTATCAACTTTATTTTCATATTTTTTTATTCATTGTTTTTGTTATTTTATCAATCTCTTTTAGTTTTATATCTCCTCCTAAGCCAATAATAGTACTAACAATTTTTTTATTATAGCCAGCTGGCAGACAACTCTTTATGTCTGAGAAAAGCGGTGGTTGAGCCCCAAGGCCAGGGGCACGGTCAATTACTATTATTTTACTAGCTTTATTTAAATAAGACAAAATTTCATCTCCCGGGAAGGGCCGATAAATTTGTACTTTTAATATGCCAGTTTTTTGGCTAGCTATTTTGTGTTGCTGAACAATATCTCTTAATTCGCCGACAATTGACCCCATTGCTATGATTAAAGTATCAGGCTTTTCTGGTCCATAATAGTGAGTAGCTGTTCCTTGATAGCCGGCGGTGGCGGGATTAGTATTTTCTAGTGCATGTTTAATTGGTTCCCATAAAGCATTAAAGTTATTAGTAGTCTGACTAATTATTGGCCAACTGGCAGCAATAAATTTTCTTAAGCTCAGCCTTTGCCGGTGATAAACCTCGGGTAAAGCAAACCAGCCAGTAGTTTGTGGCTGATTTATATCCAAAACCGGTTTTATTTTATTAGTTAACAATTTGTGGATTAATTTAGCCTGGGGTAAGATTACCGGTTCACTGGCATGAGTTAAGCGGAAGCCATCAACATTAACCATTACTGGCAGTCGTAATTTTTGACTTAAGATAAAGGCTAGCCAATGTTGTTCTATGGCCTCTTGAATATTTTCGGCCCACAGCATAATCCAACCGGCATCGCGGACCGCCATAGCGTCTTGGTGGTCGTTCCAGATATTAATGGGGGCGGAAATAGAACGGTTAGCACAGGTCATCACTACTGGCAGACGCAGCCCTGGAAGATTATAGATTACTTCAGCCATGTGGAGTAGCCCTTGAGAACTAGTGGCGGTATAGGTCGGTACACCCATAGCTGCGGCTCCTAATACTACCGATAATGCTGAATGTTCACTTTCGGTTTGGATAAACGAAAAATTAGCCTGGCGTTGAGTCTTGAGCCGTACTAATTCTTCAATAATGCCAGTTTGTGGAGTAATGGGATAAGCGGCTATTACTCTAGGCTGACAATTAGCTACAGTTCGGGCAATAGCCTCAGACCCTTTAAGAAATAATTTTTGAGCGTTATTGCTAATATTTTTAGTCATGTGTCTTATTTATTAGTTTAGTGGCTAATTCATAATTAGCAATAAAGACTTGCCAGTTTTTTTGGACTACTTCTTGGTTTATAAATTGTTCCTTAATAGCTTTTAGCCAATTTTTTTCCTCAATCAGGGGCCAGCAGGCACTTAGGGCCCCGAGTAGGCCAATTGCTAAATTCTTATTAAAAATGAAAGAGGAGACTTGCTGGCTGTCATAAATTAATAATGTTGGCTTTAATTGATATAAATTGACGTTAGGATTATTGACAATGGTTAGTTTACGGCCCAGTTTTTTAGGATTATACAAATTATGGTCGTTGATGAGTAATATATTGGGGTGTTCAATTGGCTGATGGGTATGAATTGGCTTGTGTGCTAATCTGATATAGGCTTCAACTGGCGTGCCTGTTCTTTCTACGCCAAAAAATGGCATAGATTGCGACCACCAACCTTGGTGGAAGGCCGCTCGAGCTAATAATGCCGCGGTAGTGACCACACCTTGTCCGCCTAGTCCGACAATTTTGATTGTTTCGGTAATTATGAGATTATTGTTTGGCATTGGGTTGAGTTAATTGTTGAATCATGTAATTAAAGAAATCTTCTGGTAATTCCCCAGTAAATTTATAGCCGTTAATAAACCAGGTGGGAGTACCTTCAACGCCGCCTAAGTCTATGGCATCTATATAATCTTTTTGTAGATAACCTTGGGTCCTTTTAGTCTCTAGGCAATTTTGAAGTTGGCTGTCGGAAAAGCCAAGTTCTTTGGCTAAATCCAGAATTTGGCTAGTAGTTGCATATTGTCCCTGGTTAAGCAGGAATTGATCGTGAAAGGCCCAGAATCCTAAATTACCTGCCTGTTCACCAGCGCACAAAGCAGCTTGGGCCAATACTTCTGAGCCTTCTTGTCCTGGCCAGTTACGCCAAACATATTGAACGATGTCTCGATTATTTTCCACTACTTCACGAATTACTGGATAAATAACACGACAATGCTTACAATTAAAATCACCATATTCCACAATTAAAACCTTAGGTGATGTTGTGCCTAAATAATAAGGTGTAGGCCCCTTGCTTAAAGCAATCCATTCTTTAGGGTCTAAATTTTGATAGCCTTCCTGTAACAAAAGCTCATTTATTGAGATTTTATTAGTCTTAATTTGCCAAGTTAATTTTATTGTCCTATAAATAAAAATTATTAGGACAATTAGTACTAAACTTAATAATATAATAATAATTTTACCCCACCACCGTTGATACCAATGTTTGTAAGGATGACTTTGTGCTTGAACTAAGGCGTTAAAACGATTTTGCCAGCCAGCCTCTTGGCTACTTGGTAATAATCGGCTATTATTAGATTTAGTTATTTTACTATTGGCCATTGTCGGATTGTTAATCATAAGTTATGATATATTATAGCAAATTATTAAGTTATAAGATAGATGAAGATTATCACTTGGAACATTAATGGCTGGCGGGCTATTTGGCAAAAGGGATTGCCTCATTTTGTGGAGCGTTATCAGCCAGATTTACTAGGCCTTCAGGAGATTAAAATTAATAACGAATTGGCCACTGCTTGGTCAGATAAACTGCCTGGTTATAATATTTTTTGGCATGGCGCTTGGCGGCCTGGCTATGGCGGGACGGCCATTATTGCTAAACAGAATTTGACTAATTTACGAGTAACTAATGGTCTGGGTAATGATTTATTTGACCGAGAAGGCCGTTGTCAGATAAGCGAATTACCTGATTTTTATTGGCTAAATATTTATTTTCCTAATGCTGGTCATGAATTAGAGCGTTTAGATTATAAACAAAGTTTTAATAAATATTTAAGGCAATTTGTGGCTAATTTACGGCTTAAAAAGCCAGTTATTATTAGCGGTGATTTTAATGTGGCTCATCAGCCAATTGATTTAGCTAATCCTAAAACCAACGAAGGCAATGCTGGCTATACTTTAGAGGAGAGGCAATTTTTTGATCAATTAATTAGCGATGGTTTTATAGATATTTGGCGGTATTTATATCCCAACAAGGTTCAATATACCTGGTGGACCTATCGTTTTAGGGCCCGCTCACGTAATATTGGTTGGCGGATTGATTATTTTCTTCTTACTCCGGAATTGTTGTCCCGGGTAAAAAGTGTTACTATTTTAGATCAGGAAGTGGGTTCAGACCATTGTCCAGTTGAATTAATTATTAATTAATATGGAAAAGTATCAGCATCAGAAGTTTGAAGCTAAATGGGAGGCAGCTTTTCAAAATAGCGGTCTTTATTGGGCTGGCGAGTCGGTAGATAAGGCTAAATATTATATCTTAGATATGTTTCCCTATCCTTCGGGTAGCGGGCTTCATGTTGGTCACCCTAAAGGCTATATTGCTTCAGATATTGTTGCCCGTTACCAGCGAATGCGCGGTTATGATGTTTTACATCCGATGGGTTGGGATGCTTTTGGCCTGCCAGCGGAAAATTATGCTTTAAAAAATAAGATTCATCCTAGTGTTGCCGTAGAGCGTAATATTGCTATTTTCAAAAAGCAATTAAGTATTTTGGGTCTTTCCTATGATTGGCGTCGGGAAATTAAAACTAGTGATCCTCGCTATTACCGCTGGACTCAATGGATTTTTTTGCAGTTTTATAATTCTTTTTACGACCGTAAGGCGGGGAGAGCTCGGCCGATTAGTGAATTGACAGTACCCCAAGGATTAAACCCTGAGGAGCGTCGCACCTTTATAGATAATCATCGTTTGGCTTATGAATCCAATAGGCCTATAAATTGGTGCCCTACCTGTAAAACTGGCTTAGCTAAAGAAGATTTAGAAGAGGGGCGATGTGAACGTTGCGGCTCTAAGGTTGAATTAAAACCTCTGCGGCAATGGGTGCTACGTATCACGGAGTATGCTGATCGTTTATTAGCTGATTTAGATTTATTACCAGAGTGGGAAGAATCAATTAGAGAGATGCAGCGAGCGTGGATTGGTCGAAGCCGGGGAGTAAATGTTAATTTTGTTATTAGGGCTGGCGGACAGGAGATAGGCAGTTTAGCTGTTTTTACTACTAGGCCGGATACTTTATTTGGTTGCACTTATGTAGCTATTTGCCCCGAGCAGCCACTACTACTAGAGATAGCGTCTTATATTAATAATTGGCCTGAAATTGAGCAGTATATTCATCAGGCTAGTCAAAAAACTGAGTTAGATAGAACTGATTTAAATAAAGATAAAACAGGCATTCGTCTGGAGGGCTGTGAAGCTATTAATCCAGTAACTAATCAGGCTGTACCTATTTTTGTAGCAGATTATGTACTAGGCAATTATGGTCAGGGAGCCATTATGGCCGTTCCGGCTCATGATGAGCGGGATTATTTATTTGCTCAAAAATATGGCTTGCCAATTTTGCCAGTAATTATTAGTTCGGATGATCATTTGCCCTATACTGGTTCTGGTAAATTAATTAACTCTCAATTCTTAAATGGTTTAGAGGTAGATGAAGCTCAAAAGGCCATAACCAATTGGTTGGTAGAGCAAGGGGTAGGGGAAGAAGCAACAAATTATCGGCTGGAGGATTGGACTTTTTCTCGTCAACGTTATTGGGGTGAGCCGATCCCGATGATTCATTGCCCTCAATGTGGTACTGTTCCAGTGCCCGCAGAGGAGCTACCCGTTCTTTTACCTATGGTTGACCATTATGAGCCTAGCGGAACTGGCGAATCGCCCCTTATAACAATTAAAGAGTGGCTTCATACTACTTGTCCACAGTGTGGTGGATTAGCAGAACGCGAAGTTAACACTATGCCCCAATGGGCTGGTTCGTCATGGTACTATTTACGTTATTTGGATTCTTTAAATGATAAATGTTTAGTAGATCATGAAATAGAGCGAAGATGGTCGCCTGTTGATCTTTATGTAGGTGGAGCTGAACATGCGACGCGTCATCTTATTTATGCCCGTTTTTGGCATAAATTTTTATATGACCTAGGCATTGTTAATTATCCTGAGCCGTTTACTAAATTACGTCATGTCGGTCTTATTATTGGTGAAGATGGGCGTAAAATGAGCAAGCGGTGGGGGAATATTGTAAATCCTGACGATATGGTTGCTGAGTTTGGAGCTGACGCTTTACGCCTTTATGAAATGTTTATGGGACCATTTGATCAATCTAGCGAGTGGCATACCAGCGGGCTTAAAGGAACTCGTAGATTTTTAGATAAAGTTTGGTTTTTACAAGCTAAAATTACTAATAAGGCTAATGATTTGGCGTTAGAAGCTCAGATAGAGAGGACTATTGCTAAAGTTGGGGGTGATATTGAAAATTTTAAATTTAATACAGCTATAAGCGCCCTAATGATTTTAGTGAATAAATTATGTGAACAAACATCAATAAGTCGTGATAGCTATTTAAAGTTATTAATTATTTTATCGCCATTTGCCCCTTATTTGACCCAAGAATTATGGTCTAGTCTGGGTAATAAAGGATTTATTTCTGAGGAAATTTGGCCGACCGTTAATGATCAAATATTACAAACAGAAATGACGAATTTAGTTGTTCAATTTAATGGTAAAACCAGAGGTACCCTTTCTTTATCTGTAGGTATGTCGCAACAAGAAGTGGTTAATATTATTAAGCAAACGCCTGAATTAAATAAATATTGGTTAGATCAGACTGAACCACAAAAGATTATCTTTTTACCCAACAAATTAATTAACTTTGTATTTTAATGGCATCTCATAATTATCAGCTAAATAAAAATTTACGTCGGGAGACAGAGGAGCTATCCCGGCTTTATGGTGTCAAGCCTAGCCACCGCCATAGCCAGGTTTTTTTAATTGAGCCAAGATTTTATCAAAAATTGGTGGAGGCGGCTGATATTCAGCCTAGTGATGAAGTTTTAGAAATCGGACCAGGCTGGGGGTTTTTAACTATGGCTTTAGCCCAGAGAGCTAAGGGGGTTACTGCCATTGAATTAGATCCTCTTTTGGCCGAAATTCTCCCAACCCGTTTTCTGGCGGCTGGTTTTCATAATATAACAGTAGTGCATCATGATGTGTTGTCGGTGGTCATTAACCGGCCAGAGCTGGCTGAAAAATCACGGCTAGCTAATATTACCCTACCTTCTTCCTATAAACTAGTAGCTAACTTGCCATACAGTATTACCTCGGTTTGTCTTAAAAGATTTTTAGCTGGCGAGGTAGCGCGACCATCGTTAATGGTAGTAATGGTACAAAAAGAAGTTGCTGAGCGGCTAACGGCTAAACCAGGTAAAATGAGCCTTCTAAGCTTGCTTAGCCAATATTATAGTGACCCTCATTATATAACTGATGTACCGGCTGCTAATTTTTGGCCTAAACCCCAAGTAGATAGTGCCATAGTAAGTCTTCAATTAAAACAGCCATCATTATCTGTTGAAGATGAAAAATGGCTATGGCGATTAGCACGAATTGGTTTTAGCTCCCGTCGTAAGATGCTAAAAAATAATTTATCCGCCGGACTGCTAATAGAGGAATCTGCAGTAAGTAATTATTTAACCCAAGTGCGGCAAAATGTTAATTGTCGAGCCCAAGACTTATCTATTAATCAATGGATAGAATTAGTTGGCGTCTTTAAAAATAATATGATATAATAACAACATTAAATATTTTTATTTCTGTCGTATTTATAATATGCCCCACATTCATATCAACCCAGCCGATCAAAGACCAATGACGCCTGAGGAATTCGCTTTATGGAAGGCCCAGCGTCGGGTCCAACGGCAAAAGAATTGGTCGCTAGCTGGGCTAAGCACGCTGACTGTAGCAATTATGGTAATGTGGTTTCTGCAGTTTAAACAAAACATAACAGCGCCGCTCTATCGTCAACTTGGTTTAAGTAGTAATAAAGAGATAGAAAATATTTTAAGCGGTCAAACAACGGCAAGTAAACAGGATCAAGAAGACGCCGCCCTAAAAGCACAAGATACAGATAAAGATGGTTTAAGTGATTATGACGAACTAAATATATATAATACCTCGCCATTTTTAGAGGATAGTGACAGCGATGGTGTTTTGGATAAAGTAGAGATTGAGCGCGGCCAGGATCCTAATTGTCCTATAGGCAAAGATTGTACTGGTTCTTTACTTACCAATCCTTCAGCTGCTGCCACCAACTCTCCCGAAGCTAGCGCCGCCGTATCTGGGCTTATTAGCCAGCCAACTGTTACTTCTTCGGGTGATATAGGGTTGGGCAGTCTATTGCCCGCTGACGCCACTAGTCTAAGGCAGGTTTTATTAGAATCGGGTATGGATCAAGCTATGCTTGATCAGTTTAGCGACGAGGAGCTTCTAGAGGCTTATCAGGAAGCTTTTAAATAATGAAGACATTTTTATGAAAAAAATGATTCTTAGGCTGATAGCGGTATCTATATTAATATCATCTGTTTTTTGTAGTTATACTATTTCTGTTCCTAAAGCTAGCGCCGTAATACCAGTAACTGTTGTGGGTAATATTCCGGAAGCGGCTAAAGAAGTCAAAGATACTATTAAAGATAAATTATTGAGCGCTCTTCTTAAGGCCGCTAATAAAACCTATGTCTCTTTATTAAATAAATATCTAACACAAGTAGCTACCGAAACGGCTATTTATGCTGCTAGTGGTTTTCGAGGACAAAAACCGGCCTTTTTAACGATGAAAAAAGATGAGTTTTGGAGACAGGTTGCCAGCGAAGCGGCCGGGGGGTTTATAGAGAATTATTTTAACGCTCTTAAAGAGGGGACCAAGCAAGCAACCCAGAGGAAAAAAAGCTTTGAATGTGATGTTCAAGGTGTAAGCTCAACCATTACCGTGATTATGACCACAGTTACTACTATAGATCCCTATGGTAACAACACAAGTACTGATTCAGTGGCTATTCGCATGAGGATACCCACCAGCAGCGCCACAGAAATTCCCATAGATAACCAGGAAGCCATACCAATGTTTTGTCAATTAGATTATTTATCTGCACTAAAAGATTTACAAGCGGGAGGTGGTGAACAAATTGACTATGCTAATAATAGTGTATTTAATGACATAAAGATAAAGACATCTCCACACGGCACATTAAATATTGGAGCCGGCCTAAATGCTCTTAATGTTTGTCAACCATCTAACATGATGGTAGCTCTAAAAATAGGTTTAGGTTTGCCTGCTACCCCTGGATCGGTTAGCCAGCCATCTTGTAATTGGATGGAGATGAAAGAAAATTGGTCTCAAGCTATCCAGGAATCAATTACTAATGAAAAAGAATATATTAAAAATATCCAGAATATGTTTGATATTGGCAGCAATGATTTAAGTGTTGCCTTTTCTTTAAGTGTTGGCCAAACAACCATGGGGGAATACAAAGTTTCTAGCGAAGAGTCTGAAATTAATATGGGTAATGGTTATCCACCCAATACTAATGTCGGTGGCCGGAAAATAGAGTTGCCAGGTGGTTTTGAGCATAAAATTATGTTGGCCCAAGAGAACATGTCTAGCCCTTGGCTTTATCAGACCCAGGATGCTTTTATTAATGCAGCTCAAGTTTTTATTTCCGTATTAAGTCAAACACTATATGAAAAGGGCATGGCTAAACTTATGGCCCTGGTAGCTGGTAAGCCGGCTGGACAGGGCGGGAGCAGTGGAGCTACCCCAGCACAATTAATGGATTTTTATGGAGTTAGTACTTTTGGCCGAGCACAATCAGAAGCTTTAATGGAGCCACTTTTAGATATGAATTTTGGTCCAGGCCAAAATATAGATTTATTAAGCAACCTAGCTTCCTGTCCAGATATTAATAATCCGGGGCCCATGAATTGTGTGATAAATAATAATTTTGTCCAAGCCATTAATGATGGGTTGACGGTGGGTGAGGCCTTAAAGAAGAATTTGTTAAATAAAAATGCCCGTTTTGGTGGCTCTATGAGTGATGCCGGGTTTAATATTGAATCGGGTGATATTAGCTGGCGAGCCATGAAAATCTTACGTAAATATCGTATTTTGCCAGTTGGTTGGGAATTGGCGGCGGAGAAGTTATCTACCTTTGGTGCGGAAAGTAGGGGGGTAACGATTGGAGATATTGTTGGTTGCTATAGTCCTTTTGATAATTATGAAACTACTTATAACCAGGAGTGGTGTAGGGGATTGGTTGATCCTACTTGGCCACTGGTGGCACCCTTAAGCTATTGTGTTAAGTCTGGTTTTGGGAATCAGTTAGCCTATATAGATGTAATGGGTGAAGATCAGCCAGCATCTGACTCGGTCGCTGCTACTTTAAGTACCGTTAATGTTCTACGGGTTGGGGATTATTGCGCTGATGAGCAAAGTTGTATTAAAGAAAGTAATAATAATCGTTGTGATGTTTATGGCTATTGTCTTGAAGAACGCCGAATTTGGAAATTTCCTTCAGATACCTGTGAACCTTATTTTAATAGTTGCCAAACATTTACTGACAAGCAAGGCCAAGAT
>ERZ795059.2871-NODE-2871-length-17307-cov-6.572571_pt1 | contig 17307 bp, 16 predicted proteins | sample MGYA00375143_ERZ795059 | MGnify/ENA primary metagenome ERZ795059 (study PRJEB30188, sample SAMN05720168) | activated sludge metagenome | isolation source: Anaerobic digester | place: USA | collected 2015-01-07 ... | reverse complement strand
CGCGGGCGTGTAGGAACATCCCTCGTACCAATAACGGTCGATCCAGAAGTACGCATACAGGCCGTAGAAAGGCAGTGCTTCGTCGTCGAAGCGCGCGATCATCCAGACCGCTTCATAGGGGTCGTAGCCCGCCGGCGGCTCTTGCGGCGGCAGGCACGGCTCCGACCATTCGCCGGCCGGCGTCACGCCGACCGCGTCGTCATCAAGATCGTCGTCGGTGAAATCGTCGTCGTGGGAATCGTCGTCGTCATCGTCGGCGGACGCATCATTATCGTCATCGTCGTCGGGCGAACCACACGCCGCCACGCACAACAGCAGCGTCAGCCAGACGATCCACCTTGAGATCAGCTGCCAAAACATCGTTCACCCCGCAAGTCGACGCCCCCTCATTCTGTGGATTATTGTAATAAAAAAATCGTGTTTTGAACAGGACAAGTGAATTAAGAGATGTTGTCTTTATGTCGCCGGTACCATAGAATCGGGCGAAATGTCGGATTTTGCTCTGCAACTGCGCCGGGTAACCAGGCGTTTCGGCGAGGTGACCGCCGTGGCGGCGCTCGATCTGCGCCTGCGCCCGGGCGAATTGCTCGCGCTGGTCGGCCCCTCAGGCAGCGGCAAATCGACCGCCTTGCAGCTCATCGCCGGGCTGCTGGAACCCGACGAGGGCGAGATCGTCCTCAAGGGTCGCGACCTGCGCGGGCTGCCGCCGGGCAAACGCGACGTGGCGATGGTCTTTCAGGACGGCGCGCTGTATCCGCACCTGACCGTGGCCGAAAACCTCGGCTTCCCCCTGCGGGCGCGCGGCAAGTGGGGCCGCAAGGCGGTGCAACGCATGGCCGAGCGGCTGGAGATCGCCGCGCTGCTCGACCGCCTACCGGCGCAACTGTCCGGCGGCGAGCGCCAACGCGTCGCCCTGGGCCGCGCGCTGATCCGTCACCCCGACCTGTTTCTGCTCGACGAACCGCTTTCCAGCCTCGACCTGCCGCTGCGCGACCGCCTGCGCACGCTGATCCGCGAACTGGTCGAGGAAACCGGCGTCACCGCCATCTACGTCACCCACGACCAGGCCGAGGCGATGGCCGTCGGCGACCGCCTCGCGGTGATGGACCAGGGCGCGATCGTCCAGTGTGGCGCGCCAGAGGAAATCTACCGCCGACCGAAAAACACCTTCGTCGCCTGCTTCTTCGGCAGCCCGCCGATGAACCTCCTGCCCGCGCGCCTCGAACGCGACACGGCCGCCGGCGATTGGGGAAAAATGGAAAACCTCCTCGGCGACGACGGCGACGTGCTGCTGGGGTTTCGCCCCGAGGACGCGACGCTGCGCGACGATGCTCCGTTGCGCGGCACGCTCGAACGCGTCGACTTTTTCGGCCACGAACGCATCGCCGCCGTGCGCCTGGGCGAACGGTCGATCCGCCTGCGTGTCGGCAACGCCCAGGCTCTGCCCGCGCCGCACAGCGCGGTGGGCGTGACGATCGACCCCGCGCGGTTGCTGCTGTTCGACGCCGCCACGTGTGAGCGCCGCCCATGAAACGTGGATTCCCCGCCGCCTACCTGCTGCCCGTCCTCGCGTTGACCGCCGTGGTCTGGTTGCTGCCGTTGCTGTACGCGATCGGTTTGGCCTGCTCCGACGCCGCGCCCGGCGCGCCCGGCCGCTGGCTCGGCGCGGCCAACTTTCTACGCGCGCTGAACGATGCGCGCTTCGGGCACGCGCTGCTGATCGGCTTGCTGTACGCCGGCGGCGCGGTGGTCCTGAACGTCGGCGTCGGCCTGTCGCTGGCGCTGGCCTTGCGCCGGACCGCGCGCGCCAGGGCGATCGCCCAGACGCTGCTCCTGCTGCCCTGGGTCCTGGCCGAACTGGCCGTGGCGCTGATCTGGCGCGGTTTTCTGGCCGAGGACGGCGGGTGGGTCAACCTGACGATCGCCAAGCTCGGCGGCGCGGCGCTGCCCTGGCGCACCGATCCCTTCCTGGCGATGCTCGCCCTGTGGATCGCCACGCTCTGGCAGGGCCTGGCCTTCTCCACGCTGTTGCAGATGGCGGGGATCGGCGCGCTGCCCGAACACCACCTGCACGCGGCCAAGCTCGACGGTGCGTCGCGCTGGTTGATCTTCCGGGCGATCGTCTGGCCGCACCAGCGGCGGGTGATCGCGGTCAACGGGTTGCTGGTCTTTCTCTTTTCGCTCACCTCTTTTTCTGCCCTTCGCCCTGACCGGCGGCGGGCCGCTGTTCGCCACGGAAGTCCCCGCGCTCTACGCCTACCAGACGGCCTTCGCCGGGCGTTTCGAACTGGGCTACGCCGCGACGCAGGGGATGATCATCCTGCTCGGCTGCGCGGTGTTGATCGCCGTGCTGCTGCGCCTGCGCCGGAGGACGGCATGAACGCCCGGCGGCTGGCGGCTTGGCTGAGTGCGGCGCTGGTGGCGGCTTACGCGCTGCTGCCGTTGCTGTGGCTGGCGCGCCTGGCGGTGACGCCGGAAAACGAAATCCACCGCTGGCCGCCGACGCTGCTGCCCGCGACGTTCACCCTCGGTCATTTCGCCGACATCCTCGGCGACGCGCTGTTCTGGCGGCAGATGGGCAATTCCCTGTTCGTCTGCCTGCTGGCCACCGCGCTCGCCCTGGCCCTGGGCGCGCTGGGCGCCTATGGCCTGGCGCGGCATCGCTTCCGCTGGCGCGACGGCCTGCTGATCGCCTTCCTCGCCATCCACCTCGCGCCGGGCGTGGCGAGCATGGCCTCGGTCTATCGCCTGGCCGAGCAACTCCACGCCCTCAACAGCCTGTGGCTGGTCGCGCTGCTTAAAAGCGGCGGGGCGACCCTCGCGGTATGGATCCTCATCGCCACCTTCCGCCAGGTGCCCGCGCGCCTGGAGCAGGCCGCGCAGCTCGACGGTTTCACCCGCCTGCAGGCGCTGCGACGCGTGACCCTGCCGTTGGCCGGGCCGGGTCTGCTCACCGCCGGGCTGCTGTTGTTCATTCAAAGCTGGAACACCTTTTTCCTGCCGTTTCTGCTGTTGGAGGATCCGCAAAAAATGACGCTGACCGTCGGGCTGTACCGCTACTTCAGCGAGCACGGCTTCGAGCAGGGGCACATCGCCGCGTTCATGACGCTCTCGATCCTGCCGGTGGTCGCCTTGTTCCTGCTGTTCCGCCAACGACTGTGGAGGGACCTTGAAATCTAACGCGCTGCTCGTCGCCTTGTTCGTCGCCCTGCTGCTCGCCGCCTGCACCCAGGCCGCGCCGCCGGTCGACGCCCTCACCCTGACCGTGCCGTCCTGGTACGATCCGGACGCCCTGCCCGCGCTGCGCGACGCCCTCGCCCAATGGAACGCGGCGCACCCGGACGCGCCGATGGACGTGCACAAGCAGGCCGGCAAGCGCGAGGCGATTCTGCAGAAGCTCCTGCTGGGTGCGCAACGCGGCGACGCCGGCGACGTCATCCTGGTGCGCAACGAGTGGCTCGGCCGCTTGCGGGCCGAAAACCTGATCGCGCCGCTGCCCGCCGCGGCCGCCGCGACGGTCCGCACGCAAGCCCTGCCCGCGCTGCTGCCGGCGGTCGCCGATGCGCAAAACGTGTGGGCCTGGCCCTTCGACGCCGACGCCCTGGTCGTCTGGCAGCGGCAGGATCTCGCGCCCGCAACGCCGTGGGACCAAGCCGGTCTGGCCGCCGCCGCCTTCGCCGCAAAGATGACGAAGGAACATAATCTGCGCGCCGCCTTCGCCTTCCCCGCCGCCCGGGCGACCAACAGCGCGCTGGCTTTCTTGCCGTGGTACTTCTCCTTCGGCGGCGAGTTGAGCGTCAACGGCGACCGCCTGTCTTTCGCTCCCGAGCCTGCCGCGCAGGCGCTGCAATGGCTGCAACAACTGCCCGGCCGCGTCGACAACCCGGCGGCGCTCGAGCAAAACGACGTCTTTTCCGGCATGGCCGGCGGCGCCTACGCCCTGTCCGTGGGCGGCAGTTGGGAGCGGCCGTTGTTCGCGCGCCAGAGTCAATTGGCCGATAAGATCCGCGCCCGGGTCATCCCCGGTCCGCGAGGCGAAGGCGTCACCCTCGTCGGCGGTTGGTCGCTGGCCCTGCTGCCGCGCCACCACGCCCAGGCGCCGGCGCTGCTGGCCGCGTTGGGCGCGCCTCAAGTGCAGGCCGCCAAGCTGCATTCAGCGAACCTACTGCCGGCGACCGCCGCGACGCTCGACGATCCGTGGTTCGTGAAAAATGCCGACGGGCCGACCTTCAAGTCCGCGTTGCAGCACGGGCGCGCACTGCCCTTGCACGCCCATACGCTCGCCGCGCTCGAGCCGATCGCGGTGATGGTCGCCGAAACCTTCCTTGGTCAAAAAGACCCGGTGCAGGCCGCCGCCGACGCCGCGCAAGCCGTGGCCGAGGCGGCCGAAGCTGCGCCCGTCGCGTCGCCGACCCCGCCGACCGGGGTGGAAGTGGTCTGCCCCGACGAGGCGAAAACCGACTGGCCGCAGGCCAAACTCCAGACTCTGCCGCCGGAAAAGGTCGGCGACCGTTCGCTGATCGCCCTGACCGCCTTCTGCCCCGGCGCGACTGACGCCCAGGCCGAAGTACGCGCTGCCGACGGATACGTCAAGGCGATTCCCGCCGCGCAAATGGCCCGCGCCTACCTGGACCCGGCGTCGCTGGCGGTCGTGCTGGTCAAAGACGACGGCAAGGCCTTCACCGTGCGCGATACCGTGAGCGTACAATTCACCGCCGCCGCCCCGGAGTCCGCCTTGCTCTTGTCGATGGGAGAAAAGCGCCGCACCATCGCCGCCGCCGAGCTGCAAAAGATGGCCAAGGACGGCAAAGTTCCCTTCGCCGCCATCCTCGCCCTACCCGGGTGGGAGCTGAATCCCGACGCGCCGGCGGTGCTGATCGCCCGCGACGGATACAAAAAGGATATTGCATTGCTCGACCTGCAAAAGGGCTTTCTGCTCCTTGACGGCATGAAGTGCGAGTTCGCCGGGCTGAGCAGCAAATACCAGATACGCGACCTGAGCGAGATTCATTTGCCGTGAAACACTGGTTGCCGCTGCTGTTGTTGCTGATACTCGCCGGGTGCGACGCGTCGTGGACCTTCGCCGTTCTGGGCGACGCGGGGCCGGCCGACCCCGACGATCCGCCCTCGCCGATTCTGCGCGCGGCAATCGAACGAATAAACAACTCTCCGTCGCAACTCGTTATTTTCGCAGGCGATTTGATCCACGGCCGCACCTTGTTTGCGGCCGACACCCGACGACAGTTCACCCAGGCGCACGAAGTGCTCGGGCGTCTGCGCCCACGTCTGTTGCTTGTGCCGGGCAATCATGATGTCGACGGGGCCGACGGACCGGTCTTGTTTGCCAGGCAGTTCGACAAAACGCCCTGGATCGTCACCCATCGCGGCTGGACGTTCATCGGGTTGTCGACCGAGGAGCCGGGGTTGCACGGCGCGCTGTCGGCAATCCAGCGCGAATGGCTGACCGCGCAACTGAGATTGCTGAAAAAACGAGGGCGTACGGTAATTGTCCTCCACCGTCCGCCCTGGCCGACGCTCAACGAGCAACACCGCCTACACAGCCTGCCCCAGCCGGAGCTGCACCGGTTGTTCGTCGAGTGGAACGTCACCGCCGTTTTCAGCGGGCACGAGCACCAATTTCATCAGGAAATTCGTGACGGTGTGCGTTATGTGATCACCGGCGGCGCGGGCGCCGATTTGCTGGAGGGCGCCGCTCATCATTTCACGCTCGCCCACGCGCGCGGCCGGCGCCTGACCGTCGAACCGATCCCCCTGCCCTGAAATTATGGGTTGCTTGACATAATTTCCCGTTTCCGCTACACCTTTATGCCGACGTAGGCATAAACAAACCCTATGTGCAAATCACATCGACGATAAGGAGGTAACTTACATGTGGTTGAAACGTTTTATGGTGCTGCTCAGCATCTTGGCCCTGTTGGTCATGGGTGCGGCGATCGCCGGCTGCGGCGACGATGACGACGATGACGATGACGACGATGCGGTCGACGACGACGATGACGATGACGACGACACCGGCGACGACGATACCGGTGACGACGACACCGGCGACGACGACACCGGCGACGACGACACCGGCGACGACGATGACGACATCGTCTGGACAGGCAACGAATCGGTGCTCGTTTCCACGCCCGACGGCGACGTGACCGTCGAACTGAACGGCCTGGAAGCCTTCATGTGGACCGACCCGGAAGACAGCACGGACAAACCGGCCGTTCTGGTTAAAACCGTGGTCGATGCGGCCTTCGCCAAGGATTTCGATCCGGCCGACTATAAGTTCAACTTCGCGGCTTCCGACGGCTACAACATCCTGTCCAAGAAGCTCGACGGCGACTATCGCACGCTGCCCTTCTACGATGACCTCGAACTGGGCTGGTTCATCGAGTACGACGAGGACGGCAGCAAAGTCACCGACATCCAGATCATCTGGGACGACACCCTGGGCTACGAAAACTTCATGGGCGCCAAGATGATGAACGGCGGCACGATCGAGATGGTCGAGAACATCCTGTTCGAAGACAGCGCGACCGTGACCGTGGCCTATGGCACAAAAGGCAAAGCGGCGGTCGAACTGCAGGGCCTGCCCGCCTTCTACGATGAAGGCAACGCGGTGTACGCCGTGTACCTGCACCACATCGTGCTGGATGCGGCGCTCGATGAGTTCGACCCGAAAAACAAGGTATACAATTTCAACTTCATCAGCAACGACGCCGACGGCAACTGGTCGCTGGCCGACAACCTCGACCCGGCCGATCCGCTGCCCCTCTGGTTGGATTACGACTTCAACAAAGACATCCACAACGGTTGGATCGAGGACGCGGGCGACGACGGCTACCGCCTGTTCTGGAGCGAAGACTCCGGCTTCTCCGGCATGTACAAAGTCAAACACATGGACGGCGGCTACATCGATTGTTACGACATCACTTCCGTTAAATAACGATTCGCGACCGCTGACGCGGGCCGCCGATCCGATGGATCGGCGGCCTTTTTCATTTCTCCCTACAATGCGCCTTCCTATCCCCGTTGAGATTCCGTTCGAGTTCCCCTTCAAGGGGAATCGCCTCGATGGTTTAATTGAACGAATTGCTCTGCGCATTGTAGCGCTTGCGTCCCAACTGTCCGTTTTGCACCATCTGGTTGATCGTCTTTTCCAGCGTCACACATCGATCCTGATAACTGGCGCGTCCGATTTGCAGCAGGTTGTGCAGCGCTTCGTCGTCGTTGGCCGCGTTTTGGAGCGCGGCGGCGACGGCCGTCACCTTGGCGCGCCCCTGATGGTGAATGTCGGCGATCGCCGCGCAGATCGTATCCGGTTTGCCGTCGAGGTTGTAACGACGATGGTTGATTTTCATCTGTTGTTTCATTTTGTCGACGGCGGTTTTGACCTGCACCTCCACGCTGCCCTGATCGGTCATGGACCAGTGAATCAGTTTGGCGGCGTTGATGGCTTCCTGATCCTCGACCTCGCTCAACGTCGGATTGAGGTAGTTCTTCAAACGCAGCGTCGAGTTGTCGTCTTCCAGAGCGACCCATCCGTCGGTGGTTTGCCGGGCCACGCGGCCGTCGATCAACTGCAAGTCGGGGAAGTAGTAGCCGGCCTTCGGCAACTCCAGCAGCGACCGGAAATACGGAACGAAATTTTCGTTGGGCGTGTGCGCCGCCATCTGCACGAAACCGAAAGTGAACCGCGCCGAATCATAGGTGTTGATGCAATTGAAGCAGCCCCGGCTTTCGCAGATGGCCGTCGGGTAAATCATGTACGCCCAGTGGTCGTAATCGTTTTTCCACTGCGTCGGCTCGTAGAATTTTTCGTATTTTCCGTCGGTGTTCATCAGCCCGACGTACTTGTTGGCGTAGCTGACGCGCTTGCCGATGTACACCTGCTGACCGTCGTCGAACGTGGCGTAATAGCGACTGCCCACATGCTGCAGTTCGATCGCCGCGGGACTTTCCGTCACCTCGCGCGGGGCGGCGATCGTCAGGTCGCGCCCTGAGGTGAGTTCGTTGTCCAAGGCCAGCAACGTATCGCGGTCCAGCCATCCCTTGGCCGGCAGGGTATGATTTTTTTGGAAATTCTTCACCGCCTTTTTGGTTTTCTGGCCGAAATATCCGCGATCCTGTTGATTCGGTCCCAAATCGACGTAGTAGGCGGGAGTTTTATGCGCCAGGGTGTTGAGCGCATCGTGCAACGCCCCGCATCCCGGCGTCAATTTTCCGGTGGGCGTCAACGTGGCCATGCCCATGGCGACCAATTGCAGGGTTGCGTCATTTCTCAACAACGGCGATCTCAATAGGGGAACGACGGACGGTTGGATCGGCTCGGGAATACCGAACAATCTGCGCAATGCCTGATAATTGACCTGCATGAACCGCGTTTGCTGATTGTTCTGAAACGCGATCGGCGCCGTTTCCAGAATGGCGTCGCCATGGTTTCGATAGTTGCTGCTGGAACAATGGATCACGTGGGTGACGATGCCGTTGAGCGTCCGGCTGACGAAGCCCATGTGCCCCTGCCGATTGTTCTGATCGGGATACACCACAATATCGCCCGGTTGCGCCGCGTTTTCGGCCACCTGGTCGAAAATCCTATGTCCCGTTTCAACGCCGCCGTTCCAATACGATGTGGTTTGCAGCCAAATGCCGTCTCCTATCGGTAAATGCCGCGGAATGCCGATGGACCAGGCGACAAAGCCCGAACAATCGCAACCTTGGGTCATCGGTCGGGTCGGATCGAAGCCGCCCCGGCCAAGTTGATAAATCGTTCGAAGATTGAGTGCGCTTCGCGCCCGATTCAACGTTTGGTTGCGATCCGCCACGGCCAATAAAGTGAGACGCCAAGGCATGGTTTCCTCCTCATAAATTGTTGTGATTGTCGGTTATCATCATTCAAATCGGGGTTAGCCGGGGAGACGCCACGACAATTCCACGACAAGGCAATCATGGTTTATTTTTTTGGCAATCTTGCTTTCCACACAACAAACAGAGGGATATTTCAAGTCACGGCTATGCTTTTGCCCCTCACCCCGATCAGAATAAATTATGGAAAATAGATATCATTTTATCCCCATTATTTCAAGACGATTTTATGAATATTGCGCTGCCGATCGCCGTCCGTCCGCTCCCTTTGGGGATCACCCCAGTCCCCGAAGAAACTCCACTTGATCGGCCACGGCTTTTTCAAAGGGTTCGCCGGCGTAGATGTCGAAATGATTCAGCGGATAGCGGCGCACCTGGGCGTGCGGGGTGCGTTCGGCCACGGCGACGGCGGCGCGGCAGGGCGTCACCTGATCGTGTTCCGCCAGGCAGTACAGCACCGGGCACTGTATGCGTCGCGCGGATCGCCCGGGGCGATACCGCAACAGCGACAGCAGGATCCGCGCCGCGACCTTGTTGGTCCACTCCACGCCGGGCGGCACCATGGTCTTTTCCACCAATTCTGCGTCGGGCGTGGTGATGGCCGCCGCTTCGCCAGGCAGCCCCACCGCCGGAATGTAATAAGGCGAAAAGCCGGTCCAGCCGCGCACCAGATCGACCAGGGCGCGCCAGCCGAGCCGATAAAACGCCGTCGGCCCCGCCATGCGCGCCGTGGCCGGCCCGTCCACAAACGGCACCTGCGCGACGCACGCGGCCAGCGAAGGATCCTGCGCCGCGATCGTCAGTACGTGCCCGCCGCTGAAACTGGTGCCCCACACCGCAACGCGTTGCGGGTCGACCTCGGGCAGCCGCTTGACCGTCCGGATCGCCGCGCGCCAATCGTCGAGTTGCCGCGCGATGTCCAGCAATTGCCGCGGCGAGCCTTCGCTGTCGCCGAAATGCCGGTAATCGAACGCAAAAACGACGAATCCGGCGGCGGCGAACCGCTGCGCGTAAGCGTCCAGACGCAACGGGCGCGTCGCGCAAAAACCGTGCGCCATGACCACCGCCGGACAGGGCGTCGGCCGATCGGGTAGATACAACCAAGCCGCACAGCGATCGCCGCCCACCACGAACGTGACGTCCTTGCGTTGCATGCCCGTTTTATACCACATAATATTTTTACCGGCCAGCAAGCGAGCGTCGGGATTTCCCTATCGCCGGTCAAAGGGATGAACAATAAATGCAGGTCACATGCGGGGATTTGTTCCCGCCCACCCGCCTTACTGCGAAAAGGTGTTGAACAGGGCCGAAGCGGCCTGGAGTTCGTTGTCTTCCGACAGGTTTTTTTCCAGCATTTTGGCGTAGTCGCCCGGAATGTTCGACATCACCAGCCGCCCGTTGAGCAGCCGCAGGTTGCGCGCCAGTTCCCACAGCAGTTGCCGGGGCTGCATCGCGCCGAAGGACGCGCCCAGTTCCTGAAAGTCGTCGCCTTTGATCTTCAGCTTCTGCCGTCCGTTGTAGGCCAGCATGACGTTTTCGATGTCGCGCCCCTGCATCTCGCGCGCAAACTGGAAGAACACGCGGAACAAGCCGGGGTAGCCCGCCGGCGGGCCGACGAAGCGCACGTCGAACACGATCATGTCCGTGTCGACGTACGAGTCGTAATAGACGCTCACGCGCACGCCGGCGTTGCGCTCGTCTTGTTCGAGGATGCGGTTGACCGGCCGTTGCAGATTGAAATAGTTGAAGCCGAAGACGAGGGCGCAGACCGACACGCTCAGCAGCACCAGCCAGGTAAAGGCGCGTTGCATGTTGCGCACGGTCATGTACTTCACGTGTGTCCTCCCCAAACGCGGACTACTCCACCCCCGGCCGATCGCTCGCCGCGGTGTAAGTTATCCTCACACGTTAATCTGCCCAACCAAAACGAATTACACGTTCACAAGCGCTTAGTATACCACGACCGCTCCCAAACGCTCAATAACGGAATTGTATCGGCCGTTCAGTGTATCCGCCCCTGCCTCCGCAGGCGGAAATAGTGCCGCCAGCCGAAAATGAGGATCCACCGCCGTTCGCGGGGCGTGAGTTCGAGCTTGACGCCGTAGGTGCGTTCGAGCTTGGCCAGCAGGATGTCGACCCAGTTGTCGACCAGCAGGATGTTTTTCGGCCAGCGCAGCACGGCCCGCCGGCGCGAACGGCGCAGCAACTCGCGCGTGGGCTCGTGCAACTCGGCGTGCACCCGCGGACTGCGGCGCAGGTAGATCGTCCCCGGCGGATCGTTCTCCTTCGGCTCGTGGAAAATTTCCCGGTTTTGCGCGCGGAATTCGGCGAGCAGTTCGCCGTAGATCCGCGCGTAAAACTCCGGCGCAACGTTGTAGAGCGAATCGACCTTGCGCGCGACGTCCTCCAGGCGCACCTCGCCCTCGTAGGACAGCGCCAGCGCCTTGCGGATCAGGTCGGGCAGCTCGAAGATGTTGCTCACCGAGGCCACCGCGTGCGGCAGCAGCGTTTCCATCGCCCGCAGGCAGCAGCCGAGCACCGCGTCGCGGTCGAAACCGTCGCGCCACCACAGCAGTTGCAGGCGCTTGCTGAAGCGCCCCAGGTGGTACAGGTCCTTCGCCAGCTCGCCCACCTGTTCCTGGAGGTCCGGCAGCGTGATCACGCAATATTTGCCGGCGAGTTTTTTTTCGCCCTCGCCCGGCAGTTCGAGATAATAGATGTTCGGCGGCAGCAGGCGCAGCAACAGGCGGTCGCGCCAACGCGGGAACAAATCCTTCGCGTCGTCGCAAACGAGATAAAAATCGTAAAAGCTCGTGTCGGTGGCCGTCGCCGGGTCCAGCCGCGAGCCGTAGAACACCACGGCCAGCAGACGATCCGGAAACCGCGCGCGGAAGTGCTCGACGAACGGGGCGAGTTCCGGGTGTTCCTGCCCGCAATACTCCGCGCGCAGCACGTTGAGCAACTGCTCGTTCATGCCCGCCGTTCCCGTCGTGAAACAGAAAAAACCACCGCCGCTTAACCTTTCGCGCTCGTCGGGTTTCTTTGTGGTAAGGCGAGGTGCGCGCACCGTCGGCCTTGTTTTGTTTGGAGCCCCGCCAGTATCGGCAGGGCGGCGGCGTTTGACAAGGGCGCTTGATCCGGCGGGACGCAATTCGTAGGATAGCGCCTTGACCCAGGGAGGAGGCGCGGACATTGCATCCGATTCTGTTCGAAATTTTCGGTTACCAGGTGCGCTCGTACTCGATGGCCATGGCCACGGGCTTCGTCGTGGGCATTCTGCTGCTGCGCCGGCGCGCGGTTTATGAGCAGTTCGACGTCAACTTCGTGCTCAACAGCGCGCTGCTGACGATCTTCGGGACGATCCTGGGCGGGCGCGCGCTGTTCGTCATCACCACCTGGGGCGAGCGCTTCGCCGACAAACCGTGGTACGAGATCTTCAAAGTCTGGGAAGGCGGCCTGGTCTTCTACGGCGGCTTTTTCGGCAGCATTCTGTTCGTCTGTCTTTATGCGGTCGTCAAACGCCAGAACGTATTGGCGCTGATGGATCTGTTCGCGCCCTACGCCGGGCTGGGGCTGGCCATCCACCGGCCCTTCGGCTGCTTCATGAACGGCTGCTGCTTCGGTGCGCCGACCGGCATGCCCTGGGGCGTGCATTATCCGGTCGACGCCTACGCCACGAAGTTCTACGGCATCGGCCAGGCGCTGCACCCGACGCAGCTTTACATGGGCTTGAACGGTCTGTTCCTGTTCCTGGTATTGCGCTGGTACCGCGACAAGAAGCGCTCGCACGGTGAGGTCTTCGGGCTGCTGCTGAGCATCTACGCGATCAACCGGTTCATCATCGAGTTTTTCCGCGGCGACAAGATCCGCGGTTTCGTCACCGGCGACGCCGTGTGGGGCCTGCTCGTGTTCATCGTCGGCCTGACGGTGTTCCTGCTGGCGAAAAAACTGGCCAACAAACCGCTGCGCAACGCCGGGTGGCTCGTCATCCTCGTCGGCGTCGTGCTGGCCTACCTGAGCCTGTACTCCGACACGATACACGCGGGCGCCGAAACGCCCTTCTCCACCAGCCAGTTCATCGGCTTCTACACCCTCGCCGCCGGCCTGACCATCTTCCTCAACGCGCGCCTGTTCGGCCCACCGATCCAACCCGAGTACGGCCAACCCCTCGCCCCAGGAACGCTGGTGGAGAAGGTTGAGGCACAGGCGGAAGCGGTCGCGGAGTAGGTCGTTGCGCTTGAATTTATTGCCCTCTTCCCGGATGGAGAAGAGATAATGAAATCAAGGACGCCTTTCCCCATGTTATTCCTCATCCTCATGGTGTTTGTCGGCATCGCCTTCGCTGGCGATCTGCGCGTGGAATACGACGAGGGCGTCGGTTTCGATTCCAAGGATTACGTCGACCGCATCGCTTCGGTGAAGCCAAACAAGGTGACGGCCTCTTCGACGCTCGACGACAATCCCTCCTATCGGCCGCAAAACGACGCCGACGGCAACGCCAAAACCGCCTGGTGCGAAGGAGCCGCGGGAACGGGGAAGGGCGAGTGGATCCGCTACGATTTCGCCGCGCCGGTCCAGGTCGTCGGCTTTGCCCTGACGCCCAAGTACGCCAAAGACAAAGCGACCATGTTCAACAACGGGCGGGTGAAACGCCTGCGCATCGAGTTGGAAGGCGGCTTCTCGCGCACAGCGGAATTCAAGGACGACGACGAGCGGGTCGCGTTCGGCGCCGCGCAGTTGGATTATTCGCTCCCAATGATCGACTTCAAAGCCGACCCGACCCTAAAAAAGCCGGTGAAATCCACCTGGGTGCGATTAACCATCGAAGAGGTCTTCCCCGGGAAGAAATTCCAGGACACCTGCATTTCCGAAATCGACGTCAAACGGTGGAAATGAGGGGACGTCGGGCGCGGTGCAACGGCTCGACTAACATCGAAAAAAGCCCCGAACAGGGATCAATCCGCAACTGACGCTTATCTGACGCGATTCTTTACAAATATGAATCGTAACGACTACAATTTCTTGACCGCCTAATGGCGGTTATCGGAATGCTTGCATCGCAAAAACGAGTGCGTCAAATGGAGGGAAAATGAAAGCGCTATTGGCGACATTGATCGTGGTCGCTCTATTCGCGATGGGTTGCGGAGATGAAAGCGGGAACGACGACGATAGCCATAATGGAACGGTTTTGACTGCAGAAGGATATTGTGAGGTTTTGATCGACTGCTACCGGGATGACCTAACGGTGGATGAATGCTTGAATACTTGGACGGAAGAAGAATTGACCGAGCATCCAAAAGCCAAAAGCTGTTGGGAATATCGTTATAATTGTGACGATTGGATCGAATGTAACGGTTGGAGTTGATCGTTTCAAATGATCGAATAAGCTAATCTCTCCTTACACCGATCCAGGACCGGGATCAATTCGCAACGGCTCTTGACCTTTGTAAAATCATCGGTAAAATACCTTCATTAGCACTCAGGATGGTAGGTTGTCTGGCGTGGCACCCGGTAGGGGTGCTTAATTTTTTTAAAAACCCAAGCGAGCGATCGTCAGATCGTTCGCTTGGGTTTCGCGTTAAAAAATGTCTAGATCGACACGCCTTCGGCCAGCGAGAGCGCCCGGGCGGGGCAGGCCGCCAGGCAGATCTCACAGCCGATGCACGCGTCCGGGTCGAAGGCCACTTCCATCGTCGCGCGGTCGGGAATGTGCAGCGCGCCCGACGGGCAAAAGCCGGTGCACGCGCCGCAGTGGGTGCAGGTCTGGGCATCGTAGACGATGTCCTGCTCCAGCGCCTCGACCGACACGCCGGGGATCGAGCGCAGGTACTCCACCGCGCGCAGGAACTCGCCGTTGAACCCGGAGATCTCCAGAATCAGCAGCCCTTCCTGCCGCGGCAGCACCTTGGCCTTGAGGATGGAAAAGGAAATATCGAAGTTGCGCGCCAGCTCGCAGACGATCGGCTTGCGCCACGCTTGTTTGTCGAATTTGAGCACTTTGGTTTTGGTGATCACGTGAGTCTCCTTCACGGGAGTTTGACCAGGGCGAGTTCGCCCCAGATCCCGAGTTTGTCGTGAATGACGATGCACGCGCCGGCCACGCCCGCGATCGTTTGCGCGAAGGCCAGCGCGGCGTCGACGTCGGCGGCGGTGCGCACGCGGTTGGCGACGGCGGTGGCGGCGGCGTCGGCCAGCGCGGCGTCGCGCGCGTAGATCGTTACCGCGTCGGCCTGGCCCGCGCTGTAGGAATGACCGACCGTGCCGCTGCTCGTGCATAGCGCGCCGGGGGTTTGTGCCGCGGCGATCTTCAACCCGATGCGGCCGGAAAACGGCGAGTCGCCCGCCACCAGGCCGACGGTCAGCTCGTCGGTCAGTTGCAGCCAGCAATCGCCGCCGTTCTCGACGATCACCGGCGCCGAATCCTTCGCCAACGCGCGCCCGACCGCCTCGGCCACCGCGCCCGCGACCGCGGCCAGCGGCCCCACCCCGGCGGCCCGGCCCGCCCGGAGCATCGCCTTGACCAACGGCGGCGCGAAGGGATCGGCCGGCAGCGGAACCAGCGCGGTCGCAAACTCCGGGTGCTGCGCGATGTAGCTTTCGATTTGATGCCGCGCGGTCAGCAACGCCTTTTCCGCCTCGGCGCTCCGGTCGCGGTCGGCGCGGATGAACAAGTCGCTTTGCGCCGCCGTGACGCGAAACGCGACCGTTGCGGTCGGCGCGAAGTTGCGGTAGGTGCGGTTGTCGTAAAGGCTCATGACGCCTTGGCCTGCGGCAGCTTGTCCTGCGGCTGACCGAGCAGGAACTCGCCCGCTTCGATCCACTGTTTGAGCACCCCGGCGATCTCCCGCGCGCGCGGATAGCTCGACAGCGGCGCGGTGGGCACCTCGCGCCCGTGCACCTCGATGAAACCGCTTTTCAGTTGCGCGTAGGTGACCTCGGCCAGCGCGTCGCCGCCGCCCTGCGGATAATCGGCGCCGTAGTCGATCACCGGCGCGACGAGTTTTTCGTCGCCCAGCGAGGCCAGGCGCACGACCTCGCTGTCGAGCACCGGCAACGGAATGCCGATCCCCACCGCCAGCGAAACGCCGTAGCCGATCATGCTCACGCCGCGCACGTAGCGCGCCGACATTTGCTTCAGATCGCCGCGCACCGCGATGTTCCCGGCCCCGCCGCGCGGCACGCCCTCGGCCGTGCGCGGCTCGTCCGGGTTGTGCTGCGTGCCCGCACCGATCACCCACCCCTGCGCGCCGCCCAGAAAGATGCGCGTGCCGATGCCGATCGTCCGGTAGAACGGATCGGCCAGCAGCGGCGACAACTGCCCGGCGCTCGAATAACCGGCGTTGCCCAGGCGCGGCTTGAGGATGCCCATGTACGTGTAGACCGTGCGCTCGGTGGTGTTCACCGCCACGTTGTAGTTCTGGTAGGCGTTGCGCGGATTGAGCAGCCACGCGTCGCGGAAATCCTCCAGGCGATACTGCGCGATGAACTCGCGGCGCGGATAGCAGTCGGTGCCGTAGGATTCGGCGCGCAACGTGACGGTCTTGCCCGCCAGCAGGTCGCCGATGACGTGCCCGCCGCCGTATTCGAAACGCCCGGGATAGACCTTGTTGGCCGGATCGTCGTCCGGAATCTGCGTCGCGCCGAGGAAGAAATCGACCGCCGCCAATCCGGCGTGGGCCTCGACCTCGTTGAGCCACACCTTCGACGCGCGGATCTTCGGCTTGGTGTGCCAGAAGTTGAACAGCGCGCCGCTGCTGCACATCGGGCCGAAGGTGCCGGTGGTCACCACGTCGACCTTCGCGGTCGCCGCCTCGACGCCCTCGGCTCGGACCAGCCCGATCAGTTCCTCGGCGGTGACCACCACCGCCCGCTTCTCGCGGATCTTCTCGTTGATCTCCTCATAGGTTCGCTTCACGCTTGCCATGCATCCACCTTTCCGCCCTTGTCCGGTGATTGGTTGCTGTGCGGGGGGAAAATAAAAATCCCCTCCTGGAAGCCAGGAGGGGTTTATCGACCAACCCGCCTTATCTTCCAGGGTTTTGCCACCCTGCGGGAGTTAGCACCGTCCCCGGTCCTTTTTCGACCGGTGGTTGCTGTGGCTTCATCGGGCCCGTCCCTCAGCCACTCTTGATAAGGGCACAGATCATTATCGAGGAAAGGCGGGGGCCGCGTCAAGCGAAAGGTGCGGGGGCGAAAAACTCAGTCTTCGGGGGGTTCCGGCGGCGCGGCGTCGGCGGCCAGCGACTCCATCGCTTTGCGGATGTAGTGGTCCTTCTCGGCGAGCCGGCGCTTGAGCGTGACGTTCTCTTTTTCCAACGAGGCGAGCTTGCGCGCCTGTTGATCGTGGCCGAAAAACCGCCCCAGCGCGCTCACCCGCCGCGCCAGTCAGATCGGAAGAGCGTCGTGTAGGGAAAGAGTGTACCATCCAGT
>ERZ795059.2866-NODE-2866-length-17338-cov-8.524388_pt1 | contig 17338 bp, 19 predicted proteins | sample MGYA00375143_ERZ795059 | MGnify/ENA primary metagenome ERZ795059 (study PRJEB30188, sample SAMN05720168) | activated sludge metagenome | isolation source: Anaerobic digester | place: USA | collected 2015-01-07 ... | reverse complement strand
GACGTATCAGCATTCCACAACATTGACGCTGAAGCTGAGTTAACCGCACTTCTTTCAGAACAGATGGCTGCTGAAATTGACCGTGAAATTCTTCGTGACCTTCGTAGAGGCGCAGCTTGGACAGCACGTTGGGACTACAACGGACTTCGTAAAGGAACTAACACTTATTATGGTGTACAAAAAGACTGGAATCAAACTTTGGTAACAAAGATTAACCAAATTTCAGCTCAAATCCACAAAGCAACTCTTCGTGGTGGTGCATCATGGGTAGTAGTATCTCCTGAAGTATCTGCTGTATTCGATGACCTTGAATACTTCCACGTATCAAATGCTTCACCAGAGCAAGATAAATATAACATGGGTATTGAGAAAATTGGTACACTTGGTGGTCGTTACGTAGTATATCGTGACCCATATTCACCAGCTAACACCGTACTTATTGGTCATAAAGGAACTAGTATTTTAGAGACCGGTTACATCTACGCTCCATACGTACCAATGCAATTAACTCCAGTAATGTACAATCCATTTGACTTTACTCCTATCCGTGGTATTATGACACGTTACGCTAAGAAGATGGTTCTTAACCGTTATTACGGTAGAATATTCTGTGATGGTCTACAAACTTTTAGTATTGGTGATTTACAATAATCAATAATTAATATTTTAAAAAGGTTACAATTGTTGTAACCTTTTTTTATTTTCACACGTATTTATGCATAAACACATATATTTATGGAAGCATATCAATATAAAATACGTAAGGAAAAAATGATGTTAGAAAAGAATATCATCGATATTAATCAAATTAATTTAAACGATACGACAATTAAATTAATACCAAAAAATATCGCAAGCAGTATTATTATCGAATATGAATGGTTACATACTATGCCATATATTGTAAGATATTGTTTTGGAATATATTTTAAATATAATAATGATGAAATATTGGGTGGGGTATTAGTTTTTGGTGATGATTATGCCGAAAATACGGGTGTTTGGAATAAATATGGATTTGAAAATAAAATACTTTTACTTAGTCGGGGTGTTTGTTTATGGTGGACACCAAAAAATACTGCGACATATTTTATTTCAAAAGCATGTAATTGGATTAAATCTAACACTAAATATAGGATAATTACTGCAACAATAGACCCTGCTGCTGGAGAAATTGGTACTATTTATCAAGCACTTAATTGGTACTATGTCGGTGTTATGTCAGGAAATTACTATCATAATAATGAAACAAAAAGATTTTCAGTATTAATTGATGGAAAATTAAGATACAGTAGATGGGTTAGAAATAAAATTGGCTCGATGAAAAAAGATGAAATATTAAAACGATATCCAAATGCAATTTTTATTAATCAATATAGAAAAAGGAGATATTTTTATTTTATAGGTGGTAGAATTGAAAATAAATTATATTATAATAACATAAAACACCTGATATTACCGTATCCCAAAAGAAATGATATTCAAATTGTTGGTATTATATATCAAATTAGAAATAAAATAAATAATAAAAAATATATTGGGCAAACAGTTCGTTCGCTAAACGATAGAATTAATGATTATAAAAAGGGTTTTGGAAATGAATATTTAAATAACGCATTTAATAAATATGGTTGGGAAAATTTCGAATTCTCAATTATTGATACTGCATCAACAATCGATGAATTAAACAATAAAGAAATTAGATATATTTCGGAATATAAATCAAATCAAAAGGAATTCGGTTATAATATTGAGTGTGGTGGTAAAAATGCAATACCTAATATTGAAACGATTGAAAAAATGTCAAAATCACACATCGGTATTAAGCAAACAGATTATTGGATTAATAAACGTATTGCAAAAGCAGGTAGTGTGGATGCCAAAAAATATGGTAGAAAAAAATGTTACGAAGAAAAAAAATATTTAAGTAATACATCACCAAAATATTGGCAAGGTAAAACTCGTGATAAAATCACCAAACAAAAGATTAGTAAAACAAAAAAAGAAAATGGATTATCTACCAAACAAAAAGAAATTATATGTAAAAAAGTAAATAAAATAAACATTAATACTAATGAAACAATCACATACGATTCAACAATGATTGCATCAAAATTCGAGGGTGTTCACCAGTCAACAATATCAAGATGGTGTAATAACGAAAAAAGTATTAACGGATATTTATGGAAATATTAAAGGGTCGAATTCGACCCTTTTTTATTCACCAACTTCTTGAATTTCAATTGTTTTTATTATTGAAAAACCTTCCGCTATATTATTATATGCTTCAATTCTAATTTTCATTTTTTCATATGTGCTCAGTAACATGTTTTGAATTGTTTCCAAATCAATGTCAATCGAACACCTTTCTTCACTAAAATCGAACCATTCTAAACTATTACTAACTGCACGATATTGACCAATAAACACTAATTCATCGCTTTGTGGTACAAATTTTATAACAATTCTCAGGTCTTTTTTCCTGTCAATTTTAACAATCCATTTCATGTTGATAAATTTTATTTAGTTTAATTTTACTATTTTATGTTTCTTCGTCTTTCCAATTTCTATCAAATATTAAATCCAATTTAGCTCTAGTGTATGCAACATATTCAAGATTTTTTTCCTGAATATATTGCCAAGATTTAGTATTTTGCATTGGCAATAAATCGGGTCTAATAATAAAAACTCTATCAGCTTCCAAACCCTTGATTTTATGTACGGTGCTTAATACAATGCCTTGAATTTCATCAGTAAATATAGTTTTTATTTTAAATTTTAAATCAGGAATACTATCAGAAATACGTGCTAAAAACAATAATGTACGTACTTTATCTTCAAGTGCACTGTATCCACTATGTTCATTTGGATTTAATACACCGTCTGCCTTTAAGTCTTTTTTATAGTTATTTAATTCTGTTTCCCAGAATGTAATCAATTTTTGAATATTATTTATTTTTCCAATTAATTCAATTAGATGCAATCCAATATCAGAACCCATAATAATTGCTTTCCTGTGTTGAGTTAAGAATTCGAAAAATAATTTAACTAGTGGCATTGTTGTTCTACAAAGAACAAAATCACCACTTTGTGCTTCTTTTAGAACATCACCATCTCTAACAACACCATCTGGTGCATCAGGAAGTGCTTTTATGTCTGGAACTATTTCTTGTGCTTTTTTTATCACATTTTTTGAACATCTGAATGATACTGAAAGTGGTAATGTTTTAGTATTTGGAAATTTTTCAAACCATTCAAATGAGTTTTCATCTGCAGCATTAAATCCGTATATTCCTTGAAAGAAATCACCCACACATATTAATCTTCCTGTATATTTTCCACTTGCCTTATCTCTTTTTAATACCTTTTCAATAATTTTAATCTGACAACGATTCAAATCCTGTACTTCATCAACAAATACATAATCTTGTGGAAACATCCAAATACTATTATCAATTGCAGGCAGATAAATCATATCAGTATAATCAAATGAAGACCTATCATTGGTCATTTCATCAAGTACTTTAAGTGCTCTTTTAATATCTTTTGGTTTACTGATTGGAATATCGTATCTTTTAGAGATATGTTGTACAAATTCTGGCTTTACTGTTAAAGTCAACCTACATAAATTTACAAGTTTTTTGATGTTTTCAAGATAAAATCCAATTTCTTCTTCATTTTTAAATTCATCATGTAAGTCCCAACCTTTTGATTTTTTTAGTATTATCTTATCTGCTTTAAATTCATCAAATTCGATTTTATCACCATATTTTCTTTTAATTGCTGAAGTACCCAAACCATAAGTTGTATAACATCTAACATATTCAGGTAATTTTGTTTTTAATTCTTCCTGAATGTGCTTATTAAATGCTAAAAACATTATTGATTTATCTTTAGGTAATAATTTTACCGCTTCAATAATTGTAGTAGTTTTTCCAGCACCCGCATATGCTTTAATTAATATGTTTTCAGGTCTTTTCTTAGTAAATAAGAAAATTCTTTCCTGTTCTTCTGTTGGTTTATAATTCATGGCAGAATATTCCAAAATAATTGATTTTCAGTGTCTTTTTGTAGTTCATATATGAAACCTTGGTCAACAACAAATGCTTTTAAACCTTCCTTTTTTTCATATATTTTATTATTGTGGAGAATGTAGTTGGAAAACGAGAATTTATTAAGTTCATCAAAAGATTCAACTTGAATGTGAAATCTTGCATCGAGCATTACCGCCACTTCACCCATAATTTTCATTTGATTCCAAATAATTCCAGCAATTTCATCACCAACCTGACTTAATAAACGAATACTAATATCAATTGTTTTGGCTGCTTCTTCATCAAATTCTGAACTTCTATGATTATAAACATCCTGAAGAACATATTTAGCCAATTCGATGGCAAAAAATCTATCTTCAGGTCTGTTTTCATAATCTTCAGGTAAATCTATATAAGGTCTACCAATCTCATTTAATTTAATTTCGTATTCAATTCTATACATATCAAAGATTTATAATTGACAATCACAAATATATAACAATCTTTTTAAGAAAAAAATCTTTTTTTAAAAAAAGTTTTTAGTATTTATGAGAAAACGGATATGGCTTTAATTACAACTGCAGACAAGAATAAATTATTCCTTCATGTTAAACATGAATTAGGTTTTCCATTAAGACCATTTGAAATTAAGGATGAAATGATGGATTCTTATTTAGAAATGGTTGTTGAAGATTATTCTTCATTGGTAAATGGTTGGTTAATACAACAACAATGGATTGGTTTAGAAGGTTTAAGTAAAGAAAATAGTGATTTTCTTAACGCATTTACCACTAAATCAAATTCATATATGAGGTCTTTTACTTATGCATATTCAAAGCAAGTTGGATTGGGTACTAATGCACCTGCTGCAACTGGTTGGGAATTAAAAAGAGATTTTATTATAACAGAAGCAAATACACAGCATTATATAATACCTGCTGGTCGTGAAGTAAATGAAGTGCTTTGGGAAACACCACCTGAAATTGATGGTGGTCTTGTAGACCCATTTGCATTAAATGCTTGGAGTGCTGGTATGATGGGAATGTCGTATTTAGGTCGTCCTGCACTTTATGTACAACCAACGTTTTCAACATTATTATCAGCACAGGATAGACGTATGAAACAAAGGATATTACAATCAATACTTACATACCGTATTACTGGATTGGCAACTGGTGAAAAAGTATTACATTTATATCCAGTTCCAAATGATAGATATGAAATTGCACCTGCTTGGGGTCCTCACTATGCTGGTCGTAAAGTATGGTATTGGTATTATGATACGAATAAGGATGCAAACAGAGATAAATGTTTGGAAGAAAATGATGATATTGTTAAATTACCATCAGACCCACCAACAAAGGTGTTAAAATGGGATAATATGAATGATGTTGCACGTCAACAAATAAGAAATTTACTTATTGCTAAAGTTAAAATGGTTATTGGTGGTATTCGTGGTTTTTATAGCGGTGAACTTGGTGTTACTGAAAAGCAATTAACAATGGATTATCGTCATTTACTTGAAGAAGGTATAAAATTAAAAGAAGATACTGAAAAGATTATCCTTGACCAATTGGAAAAATTAAGTCAAGAAAATCTTACCGAAATTCGTGCAAAGATTGCAGAAAATGTGAACCGTGAAAGAGGATTCCAACCGATTCAATACCCAATCATTCCAATATAATTAATTATAATTTACTAATTAATTTTGATATGAGACCAGATATATTTTCCATACTGGTCTCAACATTTTTTAAAAATTCATTTTCATTAATTCGAAAAATAATACAACTAAAATTTTCTTTTAAAAATAATTCTTTTTTTAAATCCCTTTCTTTTTGTCTATTTCCATTATGATGTCTTTCATCCCATTCAATACATATATTATATTGCTCAATGTATCCATCCACCCAATATTTAACGAATTTCTTTTCACCACCATTTAAGGCGTGTTGAATATGTAAATTAAGTTTTTCTGATAGCATATCTAAATAATAGATAGATTTTACATTATATTTCGGTGCATAATTTAACCAAATTTCTCCATATTTTTGAATCATAATATCTGCCGTTCTTTTTTTAAATTCTTCGGTTTGCATTATATATTCAGCACCATATTTTCTTAAGTTAGTTTGTTTTATTCTCTCTTTTGATTCATTTGTTTGACAATAATATTCAACACCATATTTTCTTAAGTTAGTTTGTTTTGATTTATTTTTAAATTCTTTAGATTGAAATGTATACTCAACACCATATTTTTTCAAATTTTGTTTTTTCATACATTCTTTATATTCATCTGTTTTATTATATGAATCAACACCATATTTTTCAATATTACTTTTTTTTACTTTTTCATGATATTCATTCGTTTTTGAAAAATGTTCAACACCATATTTTCTTAAGTTAGTTTGTTTTGATTTATTTTTAAATTCGTCGCTTTCGTTATACCACTTATCATTAATAAAAAGTTTGCTTTTTATTTTTTCTTTTACTATTTCAGATTTTGCTGGATTATCGACACCATATTTTTCAATACTAGTTTTTTTGTTTTTTTCTTTATGTTCAATTGATTTATTTACACAACTAATAGAGCAATATTCTTTATATCCAATGCCATATCTTATTACGTGCAATTTTTTTCCACATTGTTTACATACTGGAATATCTGTGATATTATTAACATAATTATATAATTTTTCCATCCAATTATCACCACAATGATTAATAATTATATCATATATTTTAGGAAATTTTATTTTTATATGAGTTTCTTTTGTTTTATATCCAGATTTATTATCGTTCTCAAGGTACGATTTTAATTCAATTTGTTTCATAATTTTATTTTACCATAAATACACGCATCTAATAAAAAAGATATATCAACCACCAATAATTCCAAAAAAATATTTTATAACATTAGTATTTATAATAAAATTTCATAAATAGAACACAAATAATTGCTATTTAACATGAAGAAAAAAAAGCAAATAATTGATATTGAGCAGCAACGTTATGGATTGTTTATGACCGAAAATTCATTTGATTTGGATGTAATGTATGGTAGAAATTTTTTGCAAACCGATAATGCACAAGAAATTATTTTACACAAAATAAATATAATCGAAACAAAATCACATTCATTATACGGTCAAACAAAGACTAGAGATAAAAAATTTTTTCCACCTGTTCGAATTTCTGTTATGGTTAATGTTGCTGAAAGTAAACAACAAAATTACGGTGACAATCTGGGCGGTATTGTTCGTGATGATACAGGAGTATTGTCTTTTGGTGTTTATCTTAAAGAATTAGAAGAAAAACAAGTGGATATTGACAGGGGTGATATTATTGAATATAATATGAGTGGTCAGAAAAATAGATATTATGAAGTAGAAAATGCCAATAATGTTACTGATGAAACTAATAAAACCATTGGTGGTTTTAAACCCTATTGGAAAAGAATTACTGCAGTTCCTGTTAAGGAAGACGTAGTACCGTTTTTAAGCGAAACAAAGGGGAATTAATTCCCCTTTGTTATTCTAATTTTTTCTTAATTTTTTCTAATTCCTCAACCAATTTTTTATGTTGTTCTTTTGATTGAATACCCAAATCATCACCATATTCTTTAAATATATCACTAACAAATATAATGAACTCTTTTTCTTTATTAGAAAAATAAATACTTTTTTTCGAAAAGTAATATAATGCTAATGAAAGAAAAAGAATTATTATCACTAATAATACTATAATGATTATATATAGTATTGTCATTCAACACTATTTATTATGTTAATAATGGTGCTAATATATGTGATTGGGGGTTATAATCAATTAATAAAATATCTTCGGCTGTAATATCATCTATTGATGTTAAATCTTTATTTATTTTAATTTTTGACTTACACCAACTATCACAATTAATTATTTTATCATATCTATCTAACCATTCCAATGCAGCGGGAATGTGCGCTTCATATAAATGGCAGTCAATTGCAGTACAAACAATTTCATTTGGTATCATATTAACAACATTACTAATTATATGATTTAATAATGCGTATGATGCCATATTATATGGTTGTCCCAAAAAGAAATCATTTGACCTAATATTAAACCATAAATTAAGATAGTATTTAGGTACATTTGATTTATCCAAATATGCAATCAATTCATTATCATCATTAGTTAAAAAGAATTCTCCCTTTAATACATCAAAATAATAATCAACCCTTTCTTTTAGTGAAAGTGGAATTGTGTAAAATTGAAACATGTTGTGACAACTAGGTAAACCAACAATATTATCCTCAATATCGGTAGGATTATGTGCGGTAACTATCATTCTTCTATCATCAGGATTTTTTAATAATGTATTAATACAATTTTGTAATTGGTCGGTTTTGCCGTTGAATTGTCTCCATTGTTTACCGTATATATTATCTAAATCACCAAATTTATATTTCTCACTAAGATATCCATTGGAATAATAAAAAAATTCATTATTTTTTACTTTATCAATAAATATTTTTTTATCATTAACAGGATTACTTAATCGAGAATATTTCTCACGATAGTAACGAAATGCGTCATCATTCCATATATAACATTCATTATCAATCAAATATTTAATTGATGTATCTCCGTGGATAAACCACAATAATTCATGTAATATATTACTGAATTTAATGTTTTTAATTTCCATTAATGGAAATTCTTTACGTAAATCAACTCTGATTATTTCAACAAAATTACTGTTCGTATTTCCGACACGTGACGGTCTTTTTTTGATAGGATTTTTTACTAAACGATTCAGAATTTCAGCGTATTGTTCTTGATAAGATTTAACCATATTATTTTAATTATTAAATTTATATTTTTTTATGTGTCTATTCCATAATTTACCGCTACCTATATAAGTAATTGGATTTTTTGTTGTTTTTCCTAAATATTTTAATCCCAATGGACTTGTTTTAACGTATAAATAGTATTTCATATTTTATTTTTAACATAAAAATAGTATTATGATGGATATTGGTGTTATTTAATTTTTAATTTTTTCTTAATTTCAACAATTTTTTCTTCACTTAACGATTGAAATGTTGGTAGCATCGTTTTAACAATTTCATTAAATTCAGGATTATTATATCCACTTTCGGTTACAAATACATCATCTAATGTAATATTACAAAGATGATATGCCTTTGTTATACAGAAATATTCATCACCGTTGAGTGTAGTTATACGTCTAATATAGCCACGAAATTTAGTATTATATAAATTCAAACCATTCATATATTTTCTATAATCATCAATTAATGATGCAATTACACTGATATATTTTTATTTGTTGACCCAAAACCACCAGTACCTCTCTGAGTATCAGAAAGTTCTTGAACTTCAATAAAATTTATATCTTCTCTATTTCTTAATTGTATTTGTAATATTCTATCACCAACATTATATGGTGGTAGTGTTGGTATTACGTGATAAAAAATTGCCATGTATTCACCACGATAATCCTCATCACCAGTACCAATACAATTACTAAGAATTAATCCAGTTTTATGTATTGAACTTCTTGCTCTTAAATCTAATTGTGTGAATACTGGTAGTTCTAATGCGAAACCTAATCCATACTTAATTCTACCATCGCCAAAATCCTCACGACTAGTGGCAATAACATCATAACATGCATCAGTTTCAATTATTTTTTTTGGTATTTGCGCATTTGAATGCAGTAGTTTAATTTTAACTGGTTTCATATTTTATATTATCTATTATCTTCACTACCATGCACAGTTCCACGTGCATGCCTGCTTTCTAATTTTTTGTAAGTTTTCTTGAACAGTTAGGATACCCTGAACTTCACCTGCTTCACCAAGACCTAAACCATCATATGCAACAGATAATAATTTCAATATAAAATAATCGGTATTGGGAAACTTTTTTTGAAATTCATTCAGTGAAACTCTCATGCTCACCGCTTTTTTTTGATATTCATTAAATGTTGTTATTTTCTCCATTTTCTACCGATTTCATTGAATTTATTATGTTGTTGAAATTGAGATTATTTTCAACATCATCGACATATTTATCGATATATTTATTATAATCATTTTCAATTTCTTGATTTATTTTTTCCAATTCTTTGATTTTACTTAAAGCAAATCTTGCTTGTGAACCATGTTCATCAAAATCAATCATTGCTGGATTACCCATAGCATTATGATAATTATTTTTATCGGCGTAAAATTCTAGTGCTATTTTTAATAATTCAACAAGGTTTTGATATTCTTCAATACTATTCATCATCTAATTGTTCATCAATTTGATTTTCTTCAGCAAGACGAATCCATTCATCTTTTTTATTTTCAACAATTTGTTTCAAATCTTTAACCTCATTAGGATATAATGTAAATTCTTTACGTGCTGGATATGATTTATTATTATTTATTTTTTTATGAAAAAATTTCCCTTGAGATTCAGCATCTTCGAATTCTTGGTATAGTTCGGGATTAATATTTCCATACGAATAAGTATGTCCTCTACTAAATGCAATATAAAGTCTTTGATTTTGTGGAAAATATGTTGTTTTAAGTACATTATCTGAATCAAATACAGATTCTATATATCCAATGCTTTGGTCTTCATTCAGCACTTCTTTTCGTTCTACCAACATAATACATCATTAAGTAGGCAAATATAATCATTTAAATATTAAATGCCAAGAGTATTTATATAAAAATATTTATATGTCACTTCCAAAAAAAGTTAAACTAACGCTTAATACTAATCCACCAAAGGTTGGGAATGAATACCTTAAATATGGCATGGATAGAATTGAAGAACTTATGCGTGCAACTGATATAAAAACTAAGTATCTTCCAAGGACAATATTGCTTGAAAATATTGACCAAGCATTGTTTGATTATGTAAATCAAGAAGGTATGAAAGCAGTTATTGATGGTAAAACTGTCCCAACATTTTATCTTGATAATGACCGTTGGGGAGAATTTAGCAAAACTTGGAAGTTTATGGATAATGATAAAAACGTACCAACACCATATATTACAGTAAGACGTATTGATAAACAAGCAGGTACTCGTTTGGGAACAAATTATCGTGTACCACAACCACGAAAATTTAGATATTTAGATATACCAATACTAGATAATGGTGAAGTAATATATTTACAATTTAAAATGCCCGAACCAATAAATGTTGATATGACATATGAAGTTGCTTTATTTACAAAATATAGGGTTGATGTAAATTTATATGATGAACGGGTTTTAAAAAATTTTGCAAGTCGTCAGGAATATCTTTTTATAAAAGGTAATCCAATACCACTATTATTTGAAGGATTTGCAGAATCAAATCCTATTGAAAATGTTGATGGAGACCGTTATTTCGTATCAAAATATGCATTAAAAGCATTAGCATTCATTCAAGACGAAAAAGAATTTGAAATTGTTAAAGCAACAAGAAGACCAAGAATTGGTTACTCGATAATGTAAGTTCCAGTATTTTGGTCAAAAATATATCCAGAAGGATAATTTTGTTTCTTATTTTCTGTATTATCAATAGTATTATTAATTCTTTTAGCATATGCATTTGTTGGTAATATTTGCATTGCTATAGAATATGGATATGCACTTTCAATAAATTGCCATGACTTGGTATTTAAATTAATTTGTATTTTAAAATACATTTTTTCTGGAGTTAGTAGTGATACATTTCCAGAATTATAAAATAAACTGATTTTACCTGTTTTTGAATTATAAAAACTAAACCTAGTGTATCCAGTAATTGTAGTTGCACCACTATGTTTATTAAGAAATGAAATTGGTATATATAGATAATAAAATTGATTATTTGCAGAACTATTAAGAGTATAATCTGGTTTTGAACCAGAACCACCCAATATCTTTGTTAAATAATTTGTTGATATTTTAGTTTGCGTATATGGGTCATATGTGTCATACAATTCCATTATAAAAAAACTATTAAGCATCCCAACATTATTATTTGCAATTTCGCCAGAAACAAATCCTGCATTAATGAATGAACAACTATAATTAGTTGAATAAAAATAAAATATTATATTTGCTGGTTGAACGTATGGGTTGTATACATATCTACGAATTTCACCATCAACAATAGGATTGATTAATTCTTCTTTGGTTATTTCTGTAAGATTATCGATTTCTTGTTGATAGCCAAATAGATGTTCATCGCCGCCTAAATTAATTTTTAGGTTAATATCTAAATTATTAAATTTTATGTTTTCGTTTATCCCCCGCATGGTTTTCCAGCATTTTTTAAATCATCATTTGTTTTCATATTAATATTAAGATTGGTCGAAAATCTACTAAACCAAATATTACTAAATATTTCTTTAGTATTATTATCATTCAAATCAGGTATTATTGAAAATACGATAGGTGAAAACAAATATCTTCTTTTATTCATAAACGGATAATCAACACCAATACCAGTAAAAGGGTCTTTATATCCTTGTGGTAAAATATCACGCCAAACATAATTACCATCATTATCAATTAGTGTTGCGTATTCTGGTTTTGACATTAAATCATCATATGATGTACTACCACTATTTACAGTATTTAATTCATTTGCAAAATATCGTAGTCTTAATGGAATAAATGGATTATATTTCCAAATAACATTTGTACTTACGTTAGAATCATTTTTACATTCAGTCATTATGTAGAATGTCTGTTCTGATTTTTGTGTCTGTTGAAAATTTTCCTTATCATATGTAATTAAATCGCCAATTCGTGTTCCTGTTGAAATTTGTACATAATCGTTATGGTTTAGTAAAATAACAGGTACTGATGGAAATAGAAATTTTATTGCATTACCATTAACATCCCACGTAGTTCCTGACATAACTTCAGTTACATTATTACCATTTATTCTTTTTATATAACATGGAAATAAAAATAATTCGGTTAATGGAAATCCAAACCTATCAAAATATTGATTCACATCAAAATCTCTATTAAAATTGAACGCATATGTTTGTTCTCCATACACATTGTTTGAAAATCCTACGGGATATAATTCAAAATCATTTGGTGTTGCAACAACTTGAAAATATCTAATATAATCACCACTTTCCACTGTTTCGGTTGCGGTTGTACTACTACTCGATGAACTTAAACTTCCAGTTATTTTAGTATAGCCACTACTTGCAGGTCTAACCAAATAAAATTGAAATGAATTTAATATATTGTATCTATTTGATGATGTTTGTGGTTTATAAAAATCACTAAAAGAAGTATATCCAATTTTTAAATTATTGAGCATTGACATGTATTCTATTCTGCCATATATTCGATAATTTGCATTATTTTCTCTTTCATTATCAAATACTTCAGTGGCATTAACTCTATCAAATACATCATATTCTGTTAATTCCGATACGTTATTAAATAATTCAATACGTTCATAATTATCAACATTTATTGATTTTGAATTTTTTTGACTACCTAATAATATTTCAACCAATCTATCCATATAATATAAATACCTTTAATTTTATTAGATAATATTGAAATCTGCTAATAACTGAATACAATCATTTTCATACATACCCTTGAATAAATATGCTGTTTTAGGTTCACCGCTTGGAACATTTGAATATGGAGTATCATAATTATCCCATGCAGTTATTGAATATTGTTGACCATTTGTACTGGTTACAGTAGTTTTATTTCTATACTTATATGGTGCTGCACTTAATTTTGGTAATTTTAATTGCGTTCTTGTTCCCCTATTTTGATTGTACATATTATCATTATTCCACATTCTTATGTTAATTCCTTTATAGGGAACATCCAATAATTTTTGTAATTCTGATTTAGGAATATCAATGAATGCAGTTTGAAATGCATCACCCCTTAAATAATTTTTTGTATTTTTAAGACCAGCAAATATTTTCTGATTATTATCTCTAGTATATGGTTCGGCTGAATTAGTCCAACTTCTGTGAAATACATCTGCCCATTTAAAATCCCTATTTTTACCATGACCATATGCCCATCCATATTGTGGAAAACATAATGTAAAATTCAACCACTGCGCACCAAACCATCTATTTTTGCCCACAGTAGAACTGCCAAATAATGTTACGTTTGGAGACAAATCATAACTAAATTCTGGGTCTGTAGGGTTTGTTGTACCCGATGATGGATTAATTATATAATTTTGATTATCATATGGTTTTGATTGTGTTACCTCATTTGTTCCCGCAACTTTAAACCACTGACCTGCAACAAATTCCATTTTAATATTTCCAAATTTATTTTCAGTCATTGAATTGTTATCGGAATATATATCGGGTGAATATTTTGTTGGATAAAATTGTGCAACACTATAAACACCACCGCCACTAAATGTATAATATTCTTTTCTCCAGTTATTATTATTAGTAACACTGGCAGCATCATCATCATACACCAATCCATATGTTTGTGGTATTTTCATACGACCACGTGCTTTATGCTGTGGATTCGGTCCATTATATTTAGTACTCCAACTAGAACTTTGTGGTAGGTCTTCAATACTCGGATATTCTATTAGAATCATACCATAGAATCTGGTAAATACACCAAATGCGGAATCGTCAGTAACGATTATTTCAGAACCATCTTCGGCAGTAATAATTTTTCTTCGATTACATGGTATACTCAATAAAAATTGACCATTAACATTATATTCGAAATATTCCGAAGCATCTAATTGTATTATTTGTTTATCAAAATCAATATCACTAGGAATTATCAAATTTTGACCAGTAGTATCTAAAATTGGAACATCGTTTTTGTATGTAAATACTTTAATTGTGGGTGGTACTGACCTATAGGTTCTAATATCTTGATTATTATCAAAACTAACATCGGTATCGAGAGAATAAAAACCCCTATTGGTATCATCATGAGATGGATTTCCATATATTCCCCATTCACCCATTGTCATTGTTGTTCCAAATATTATAAAATCAGAACTAAGTATTGCTTTGATTCTGAAATCTTGACGAGTAATACCGATATCAAAATTTTCAGTATCACCCCAAAATGGAATAACATCTACACTTATTTCCTGTGTTTCAATATTAGGTAAATCATTTAAATCATTGCTTGCCTTAATTGCATTTCCCGAATCGGTAAATAAATTTACAGGATATCCTGCAATTATCATACTTGTAGGTGTCATACTGTATTTGCCAATATCCGTAATATCAACACTCATATGAACTGTTTGTGTTCCTGTTGGAACACCGAATATCATATAATCACCAAATTGATTTGTTAATGCAGTATATTTATAATATTTTTTATAGACACTTAAGAATAGCTCATTTACAACAATTTCTGGTTTAATAAAAAATGAACCAAATGGTTGTTTTGGTTTATATGTTCCAGAATCATTGTTAAATTGTGAAACACGTGGTAGTAAATTATACCTTTTTCCCTCATTATTTTTATCTCTAGGGGTTTTATATGGATATATACTAGTAATATCACCATCCGTTGAATCTTCGTCAGATAATGGGATAAAAACGCTTATTTTTGCATTTGGTATTCCAACACCACCATTTGCGGTTACTCTTCCAACCAATACACCATAATCTGCATTAAAGTTTTGATAAACATCTTCCGTACTTAAACTCAATGTAAGGAATTCAAGTGTTTTAACATCTTGTTCAAGTCTTAGTTTAATATACTTATCAACACCCACATTCGAAGTTAATCCCGTATTTAAATAAATTCGTTGTGATTTATTCATTGTATAACTATTTCACATAAATACTAATACTAAAAAATCTATGCAAATAAAAATATTTCAATAAAATGAATTTTTTTTCTAAGAGAATTTAAAAGAATTCAGACCAAAAAATATCATTTTTTTTAAAATATGAATTAAAAAAAATAAAATTTACCAAAATCTGAATTTATTATCAAGAATAACAGCATGATAATAATTAGTATAAAACTACTTTTCAAATCTTTTTTAGTATTTATTGAAAAAGATTAAGCATTGCTTACGATTAGAAAAAATAATAAAAATTTAAATAATAAATAAGATGGCAGAATTTGTATTTACCTCTCCGGGTGTAAAATTTAAAGAACGTGATTTAACTTACGTAACACGTAACGTGGGCGTGACAACATTAGGTTTAGTTGGCGAAACCTTGAAGGGTCCCGCTTTTGAACCTTTTTATATACAGGACAAAACCCAATTCTTAACAAGATTTGGTGGTCAGAGTATTCAGAGATTTCCAGATAATGGTTCTCTCATATATCAATTACCTTATGTAGCAAATGCATATCTTGAAGAAACTAATCAACTTTGGGTTACTAGAGTATTAGGTCTTAGCGGATATGATGCAGGAACAGCATGGATGATAACACTAGATGCTGGTGTTGACCCTTCAACAACAGGTTCTACAGCAGGTTCACCATTCACAGCAACATATACTAATAACATCTATTTAGGTAAACCACTATATAATATAAATGATACTGGTTATACCTTTACTGGTTATACTAAAGTACCACCAAGTTCATTTGTTGGAACTGGATACTCATTCATTGTTACTTCAACTACAGGTACTAGTGGTACTGTTACTGTTACACCACATACTCATACTGGTAGTTCATATACTGAATATGAAAAGATGGTGCTTGCTGTAATTAGAAGCAGAGCAACTGTTCGTGATTATGTTAATGCAGTACCTGTAACAACATTTAAAGCAACAAATCTTTCAATAACAGATAATTTATCACTTGTTGCACCGGGCGACATGTTCCGCAGATTTAATTTAGTTGCAGCAGATACTGGAAGTACTGAAACCTATACGGTATCATTAAATCCAAATGATACAAGTTATTTACCAAATGTAATTGGTAGCACACCAAAAGATAAAAATACCAAAATCTGGGTACAATCAATATATCCAGACCTTATCAAAAAATTAGATGCTGAAGGTATTGGTTATGGTATTAATACAGTACTTATTTCAGCTACTTCTAGCAACTATACAGATTGGAACGTTAAATTCCAAACACCCGAAACTCCTTGGGTAGTTTCTCAATTAATGGGTAGTCAAGTAAGTAGACTATTTAAATTTATTAGTATTAGTGATGGTGATGCTGCAAACCAAGAAATTAAAATTAGCATTGCAAACATTAATCCAATCACTAATGAATTTGATGTATATATTCGTGATTTTTATGATACCGATGCAAGTCCAAATGTGCTTGAAAGTTACACAAGATGTA
>ERZ795059.2863-NODE-2863-length-17357-cov-9.655473_pt1 | contig 17357 bp, 17 predicted proteins | sample MGYA00375143_ERZ795059 | MGnify/ENA primary metagenome ERZ795059 (study PRJEB30188, sample SAMN05720168) | activated sludge metagenome | isolation source: Anaerobic digester | place: USA | collected 2015-01-07 ... | reverse complement strand
ACACTGGATGGTACACTCTTTCCCTACACGACGCTCTTCCGATCTCCTTCCACCGCGCCGTGGCCGGGGAAAAGAGCATGTGGACATTAACCGGTCTCGCCCTCGGCCTCGGAACCCTCAGTAAATACACCATGCTCGTGCTCGCCCTCTCCTTTTTGGCCTACCTGGCAATCTGTGACCGGCGCTGGCTCCGCACCCTCTGGCCGTGGCTCGCCATGGTCATTACCCTGCTCTGCCTTTCCGGCGTGATCTATTGGAATGGACAGCACGACTGGGTCTCCATCCGCCACACCGCAAGCATCGGCGCGGAAGGCACGCGCTCCTTCGGAAAATGCATCGGTGGATTCTTCGAGTACCTCGGCGGCCAGGCCGGGGCCACCTCGCCCATCTTGTTCTTCTTCTATCTTTGGGCGATCTGGCACTGTGCGCGCCGATTCCGCGTCAATAAAGATGCCGCCTACCTCTTTCTTTGCTTCGCCGTGCTCTTCGGCTTCTACCTGTTCATCGCACTGACCCGCAAGGCAAACGTCAACTGGCCCATCTGCGCGTACACCGCCTGCGTTGTGGCCTTCGGATGGATCTGGACCGAACAGCCCCGCAGCCTCAAGGCGCGGCGATGGCTTACCGCCGCCATTGTGCTGGGCTGCATCATCGGCCTGGCCGCGCGAAGCACAGGCCTGATTTATCTCGCGGGTCTCCCCATCGACCCCGATAAAGATCCCACCAACAAACTTCGCGGCGGACGCGAAATCGGCCAGGCACTCTCCAAATACATCATCGATCCCAAGCTCGGCCCCTTTCCCTTCAGTAACCGTTATCAAATGACCGCATGGACCGCGTTCTATACCAAGGGACATCCCCGCGCCTACTGCATCAACCCTGGCGACCGCCGCATGAACCAATACGACCTCTGGGGCGGCTGGCCCGAACTCAAGGGCCGCGACGGTCTCTTCGTCACCGGCGGCGACGCTATCAAAGCCCAACTCTGGATAGAGGGCATGGTTCAATTCGGCGCCTTCACCAAGGGCGAAGTCCTCGAAATCGTCGAAGTCAAACGTGCCAACACCATCATCGACCGCTACTCCATCAGCCGCCTCTACAACTACTCCGGCGCAGACCAAACACCGTCCACCACTAAATACTGACCCCATATTTCTAAAAAGAAGTTCTATTTATACGCTTCCTTTTAACTATAATATCCAGAATGCATTTGAATATGATGTTTTACTGAAAAGTTTCAGTAATATACTATCTTGAAGCAAAACCCAACTGCGAGTTTAGGTGCAACCATTTTATAAAGGAATAAAAATGAGGAACGTAATTCTGGTTATTTCTTTCTGTTTGCTTTCAATCGGCTGTCATCACTCTAAGCATGATCCTTTAATTCCTGCAGGAGAATCTCGCACTTCCGCTCACCATGACGAGACACAAAACCAACACAAGACAACAAGCCCCCCTCAGCAGCCCCTGTCACCCCCGGCAATAGACATATCCGTAGTGTGTGAAGAAACTATGATCGGAAACCCTAGCGGCATCATTGAGATGGTAGCCCTCCTCAAGGTATCATTGGAAGACGGCTTGACGAAAATGGGTTATAGGGTACGTTGTCTATCGGCAGATAAGTGGCAAACATCATCTGACGAATCGTACCGTCTTTCCATAGCTCTTGTAAGCTACAGCCATCGAGGACCAAAGAAAGTTCTCTATGCGCGATATGAACTCACGCGCGCTGGCCAAATTATGTTCAAAAAAGACCTTTTCGAAATAAACACCGTCAAAGGTGCAAGCGTACTTGTAAGGGCTCTTGCATCCAGAGCTACAGACGATGTCTGGAGATTCCTGCAAAAATAGTTGGAAACGAAAAAATGGAACCCAAAATATTTAACGGAATTTTCGGCAGGATGTATTCGTTCATGACGCCGTTCATGAGACGGGTATATGGGGATGTCATTCGCCGGATGGATATTCCGAAGGATCGGGAAATATCGGTATTGGAGATTGGGAGCGGGGACGGCGCGATGGCGTCATTGATGCTGGCATCGCATCCGCTGATTAGGCGCTATACGCTGGTGGACCCGGCGGAAACGCAATTATCCATCGCACGAAAAAAGTTGGCACGGCACACTGACCGTGAAATCCGGTATATATGCAGCACGGTCGAGGAATTGCAGGAGGTGCAAGGTGATTACGACTATGTGATTTCGTTCGCCTCGTTGCATCACTGGATTGACATCGCGCGCGGGTTTGAGAATTGCGTGAGGGCCTGCAAAGGGACGGTGATAGTTATCGACGGCATCAAAAATCGGAAGTATTCGGACATCTATCGGGCGGTCAGAGACATTGGCGGCGGACATCTCGTTGCGCTGTTCTATTGGATTGGTTCAAGGGATGCCTTAAACGAAGATGTCCTCGATGGGATATCTTTAAAAGTTGATTTTCCAGTGAACGTCATGAAGGAACATTTGATCTACGAATTCAGAATAGAAAAAGGCTTTTAAACTGCCAATCAGAAAAGCCAACGCCTTTCGTTCAAAATGCATTCTGATTCATTTTGGACAGACCTCCCTTTTTCATTAACCTTTTTTAAGCAAGATCCTCACGTATTTTTCAGATATTCCGTATTATTTTGCAAAGGCAACCACTTCGATCTGGCTGTGTTTCTTCCGAGCGTCTTCAATATACGATTCCAGTTGTGCGGCGACATCATCGGCAATCCAATCCGCTCCGCATTGATCACATACCATGGCGGGGACCTGTCGGACCACCACCACGCCAAATCCGAGATCAACGGAGAACATTGTTTCCCCGCTGGTTTTTGTTCCTCCGCAGAACGGGCAAGTATCTTCTGTCAGTTTCATTTTTCTTTCCATAAGATTGCGAACTACCATTATCCTATACATGGCCTTTCGCTGACAAGAGAACCTCCTGGCCAAATCACATATAGCCCCATCACGGTTTTCCCTCGGCAGAGAGTTTTTTGTAAAAATCGGCTTCGTGATTGGAGAGGCTCTTTTGCCGGATCATCTGCTTGATCTGATTGAGGTCGAGGGTGCGGGGAGTGCCTGCGGAGCCGGGAGCGGGGGCGGCGGATTCAAGGGCGGATTGCACCAGGAGATCGCGGGTTTGGGACAGGGTGATCGCGCAGAATATCAGGGCCACAACGGCCACGGCGAGGATGAATATTTTCTCATTTATTCGCATGGAGGCACCTGTCACAGTGGAGGCAATCGAGTTCATCGGTATTCCGCACGCCAAGATCGCAGCGGTTGGGTAAGGTGGGCGGACTGATCTTCCTGAGGATGCGGACACTTTTCAATACTGCGAGAAAGGCTCCGGCGGGGCATACATTCCTGCACCAGAACCGGCGATAGAAAATGGAAAGGGCCAGCACAATAAGGGCCAAGATCAACACCGTACCGCCGCGCGCCGAACTGAAGAACGTGATCAAGGGGTCGGCGCCAAGGACGGCGCTGTCGCGGGTAAATGCAAAAAGCGCCGTGAGCAGGAACAGCAACACATATTTTACGAGGCGCGCATAACGCCAGACAGATTTGTCCGGATCGGTTGCGAAATATTTCGGCCGCAGATCACCGAGGAGTTCCTGTGCCGCGCCGAAGGGGCAGACATATCCGCAATAGACATTTCCAAACACGAGGGCCAGCACCGGCAACAAGATAACCAAGAAGAAAGGCGCTGTCCAGAGCCCCGGCAGGCCGTTGAATGCCAGCGAGGAAAAGAGTTGCTGGGTGGAGTATTGAAGATTCAGCCAGAACCCCAGCACGCCCACACTCGCCAGCAAAATCCCGCGGCGAATCCAGGGATTAGGCCAATAGCGCGCCAGCACGCCCACTGCGAAGAATCCCGCCAGCCACCAGAAATTGACATCAACACGCGTTCGGGACGGGGCTTCCGGCATCGCCTTTACCTCTTTTCCGAGGGCGGCGGATGCGAAGGCGCGTCCTGCTGTTTGCACGGTCTCCAAAATAGCGTTTGAGGTGAGCGTAGCCCCCGTTACACCGTCCACGCTTTGAAAATCTTTTTCATCAAGAAGGTTTTTCCCTTGAAATGAAGCAAGCCATCCTTCGACCATGCGCAGATAGGCCGGCGTCTCGCGCGATTGCATCACCTGTACTTTTTTCAGCACGCCATCCTGGTCCATCGCAAGGGCAAGTTCAATAGTGCCACCATACCCCCGGATTCCACGGGTGAAAGGACGGCTGCTGAACACGGATACGCCTTCCGGAGAAACGAAATATTCTGTGCTTGAACCGTCGGGCAATTTAGCCACACGCTTTTCCAATGTTGCGTTATCCAAAAGGATTCTTGCGGTGCTGGCCAGGCGAAGGCCTTCCTCACTGCGATAGGCCCATGCCGCGAGATCGGCGGTAAGGATCAGAAAAATTCCAATCCCCGCCAAACTATATCCGCCAATGCGCGTAAACCAGTCCACCTTATCGCCTTCTGTAGACACCATATAACCTTTGAAACAAAGTCCGATGCTGACTATCATCAACAGGGCCAATATCGGCAGACAGGCATTCGCGCCAAATAACGGAATAAGCCAAAGCCCCGTCACAATGGCGCCGGTGGCCGCACCGAGATGATCTAGCGTTTCAAGCATGGCGCCGGAGATAATCGTGGTGTGTTGGGCGGCGCAGAGACGTTCCGCGGCGAGAGGGAAGATAGCGCCGGTAGCGAGCCCGGCCATGCAAAACAAGCCCGCGTATATCAATTGGTTCTGGACGTCTTGAGCATAAAAAAGGAGCGAGAGAACAAACAGTACCACTAGTCCGAGAAGAAGAAGCAGCCGGGAGGGCGAGGCTCCCGCCGAGCCGTAAGACAAAAAGCCCAAGTGCCGTTTTGTGCATAGAACACTCTTGTTTGACGGCTCGGCAGGAGCCTCGCCCTCCCATGCAAGAAGATACTGCACTCCCGCGCCTCCCAATCCTGACCCCAGCATAAAGAGCGCGGACATCAGGCCAATAGTAAGGAACAATGCGCCGAATCGGGCCTGGTAGTTCAGAAACAGGATAAGGCTCAGAGAAATGGCGATGCAGCCAACAGCGAAAATCAGAAAAGCGGTGTCAAAGGATGTAAAACGTATTTGTTGGGACTTTCTCGCGCCGATCCGGGCATGCAAACGGAGCACCAAATAGATCAGGATGGCCCCGATGACCATCCATGCTCCGATCTGAAGAATTACCGGTATGTGTTCCGCCAGTTTTTTCATGCCCGCCTGACGCAGCGTGGTCAGAAGCGCAAAAAGCAACGCTTTAGGGCGCGCATCAGTGTTACGCAACAGATCCGGATCCGTTTTGTGTTTAATTTCGTCATATTTCCCCCGCTGAAACGCAATGCGGTCCGGCAAATAGAGAGAAAGGAGCCCTTCCGGCGGATAGACCTCCGCCGCGCCCGGAATTTGCGCAAATCGATCGCGGAGCGTGGCGCCCAGCTCGCTTAGGTTCTCTTCCCGGCAACCGATAAGCCACGATTCATCTCCCGGCTTGATCGACACAAATTGAAACAGTTCGTGGAAGGTGGTGAAACTGGATGCACCCTGATAGGCCAATTCTCCGCCGAGAACATTCGCCCCGCCGCTCACGCGCAAGGCGGCCACGCCCGCCGGTGTCATGGCCTTCGCGATCAGCTCAAAAAATTCCCGGCTGCAATAGCGGCTGAGGATCAGCGTGGACGGATCAGGCAAGTTTAAAAGAACAAGATCATATTCATTCGTTTTTTCCGCAAGAAATGCCCGTGCATCCTGCGGAGGCATGCAAATGCGGCGTGCTTCGTTTGAGAATGCGTCCGGCAGAATCCGCATAAGCTCTCCGGGATAGCGCGGATCGGGATCCAGCCACGTGATATCGGTGATCTGCGGAATCCGGAGAAGCTGCAACGCAATATGCAGTGAATCCGGCCCCACCAGCAATACTCGCTTTGCCTTGGGACACTGCGAGAGAGCAAGGGCGGTCACCTCTCCCCCATGCTCCGCGTTCGGCAAGGTTTCGCATACCTCTCCATTCGACAGTACCACAAATTGATTCTCTCGCTGTCCATATAGATATTCCGCCTGCGCAGTGGAAAACGAACCGTGATAGGATTCTCGCGGCAAGAGACGCCCCCACCGTTGTGCAGAATCCCAGCGTGCCCACGAACCACCCAATCCCGCACAAAAGGCCACAATAAGTAGAACCACCGGGATAAACTGAATTCTTGGCCGAGGGGATGCCAAGGTCATTGCCATACTCAACACCACCCCGCAGATCAGGAAGATCGTCTGCGCGGAAACGTGATTCCAGAGCAACAGCGTCACCGCCACGCCACCCAATGCCGCGCCCAGTGTTTCCAGCACATACACGCGCGCGACCGGCAAGGGAGAACGCTGCTCCCCTTCCCACCAGGGACAGGCTAGGGTGAACAGCCAACCGGTTGCCGCGCTCACGGGCGCATTCGTCAGCAGCGACCACGCCAAAAGGGTTTTGTACGGGAAAATTTCATATGCGGCCACGCCCGCCAGCCCACGCGCGCCAAAAATCAGGTAATGCTCCAGCACAAACGCTGGAACATAGAGGAGGGTAAGCCACGGGAACCATGCGGCGCATCGCGGAGTTGCCCGGCCAATCAATGCGCCCACCCCTATCCATAAAAACCACATGGCGAAGAACACGCCCACGGCGAGTTCGCTGCCTTCAAATACATCAAGGAAATCGCGGAAAAGCAGGGTTTGCGCCGCCAGAGCAAAAAAGCCCAAGGCGGCAATGAGCGGGGCTGAACGTCCTGCGGAAACCGGCCTCACGGCGTCTCCTCGCCAAAGACGATTGCCTCAAACACCTCGAATTTCGCGCCCTCCCGCCAGGCGTCCGGCGTCATTCCCGCTTTCATTGCGAGATGATTCAACATCGTGTCGCGATCCCAGCCCTGTTCCGGCGCCACTTGCGGCAAGAACACCGCACGATTAGAGCCTTTGGTGAGCAGCACGCCATGCTTGCCCACCACGATGTCCTCATACGACTTCACCGGCGCGGGCGGCGTCAACGCGGAAATCTCAATATGGACTTTCGGCAATTCATCCGGAGCCAGTTGCGGGAAGCGGTAATCGCGGAAGGCGGCATTCACGGCATTACCGATGACCGCCTCATACAAGGACCGTTCCGGAAAGATGTCGCCGATGCACCCGCGCAAATCGCCATTTTTCTTTAATGTCACAAAAGCGCCGCGCAAGGGTTTCATCCCAGGCGTAACCGTAATGCCGAGTGCTTCCGAGGTAGGCGCTTTTTTATTGTCAAAAACATATTGGATGGTCTTGCGCGCCATATCGAGCAGCGCCTTTTTATCGTCGGCGGTCAGTTCGGCCTCCTTCGGCGCTTCCACCGGCTTGGCGGCTTCGTCCACTTTCGCGCCTTTCGCCCATGCGCCGGTGAATGCAATCGCGCAGTAACTCACCGAATTGGCAAAATCCCCCATCATCTTGCCCGAGGTGTCGTAACGCAGCAATTTCCCCTGCGATTCCTTCGGCAACATGGCCATGAGGATTTCAATCGGGGATTGCCCGCAGATAGTGGCGCCGGTGCTGTCGAGGTAGGCATCGAACCCTTCCAGATCCTTGGCAACGATTTTATCCACTGCCCCCATGTCGAGTTTCTTAATATTTTCTTCAAGGTTGTCGTTGAATGGTTCATATTGATAATTCGGCCCGAAATGCGTGAAATCGCTGCTCGCGACCACCAGCGTCTTCTCATCGATCAGATTGAGCAGCGCGGACGCCATGGTGCGGGCGGTGGCGACATCGATCTGCCCCACCACAATGGGCACTAACGTAAATGATCCAAGCGCCTGCTGCAATAGCGGAAGTTGAATGTGCACGCTGTGCTCGGGCTGCTCCGCGCGCGGGATCACCTTGAAACACGGCGTTTTTTTCAGCGCCTCCACGAACCCCTGATCCACCGGCAGTTCACCCAGCGGCGTGCCATAATGCGTGGAATCCGTCACGCACGCCAGGTTGGGCATCGAGGCGCGGTGGCTGGGCCCCATGACCACCACCCGGCTAAACGTTTTCCCCGCCACCTGTTTGACACCGTATGCGGCGGTCTGCGCGGAATAAACATAGCCCGCATGCGGCAGAATAAGCGCCTGAACATTATCCAAAGGGGCGCCCTCCACCTTCTTAAAATACCCCTGGATCTCCTGAGCCAATGCTTTGGGATCGGCCTCATACCACGACCCGGCCAAGGTCGATTGGAACACCCGCTTGGGGGCGTTGTCCGTGTTTCCGGCGAAAACAGATTTAAACATGGGTTCCTTATGCCTCCATCGGTCCATCACCCAGGGTATGGACGCTATTACGGCGATCACTGCCACCAGGGTGAGTATGGAATATAGCGTACTTCGTTTCATAGCCATAGTGTATTATCCTCATCCAGCCCACTTTCCGGGCTGTTTCATCGCTTGTTCATCCAGCGCCACCACCGGGCCCGGATACTTCCGGGAACGTATCGCCTCCGCCCAGCGAGCCACGCGTTTCCATCGCAGCACGCCCAGCGCTGCCGCCGCGCTCGCCGCCAGGGAGTATAGAAAATACCTGCGTTTCATGACCACACCCCATAAATTTCCGTGCCACATGCCGGGCACTTGCCGTTCGAGAGTGTATTTTGAAGAATACGATAGCCTACGCGCTCAATCAGCAGTTGGCCACACTTCGGGCACACCGTATTTTCATTATGATGGTTCTGCACATTCCCCTGATAGAAATATAAAATACCCTCGCTTTTCGCAATAGCGCATGCGCGATCCAGCGTTTCATCCGGCGTGGGCGGCAGATGCCGCATGTTGTACTGCGGAAAAAACCGCGAAAAGTGCAGCGGCGTCTCCTTGCCAAGATTCTCCACAATCCACTTCGCCAATTTTTTGAATCCGTCATCGGTGTCGTTCAACGTCGGGATTACAAGGTGAATAATCTCAATATGACAGCCCAGCCCCTTGGCCTGCACGCAGGTATTCAACACGGGCGCGAGGGTGGCGCTGCATATATCGCGATAAAATTCCTCCGACATGCTCTTTATGTCAATCCGCGCCGCATCCACATGCTGATACAGCTTTTTCACCGGTTCCGGATTCAAATATCCCGCCGTCACCAGGATCGTCTTAATGCCCGCCTCATGCGCGGCGATGCAACTGTCCAGCGCATACTCATAATAGACCGACGGCTCCGTATACGTAAACGAAACCGACGCGCAGCCTTCCCGTTTTGAAAATGCAGCGATTTTGTCCGGCGGTAGGAACGACGCCTGGATGTTTTCCGGATTTTCCTGAGAAATCTCCCAGTTCTGGCAATTCTTACAGTGGAGATTACAGCCCACGGTCGCCAGGGAAAACGTCGCGGTTGCGGGAAGAAAATGATACAGCGGCTTCTTCTCAATCGGGTCGATATGCACCGTGCACGGATATCCGTACGTGACGGCGGTCAACTTTCCGTCTATATTGACCCGAACCCGGCATTCACCGCTTTGCCCCGGCTCTATAATGCAGCCTTTGGGGCACAATTCGCATTGCACAATCATATCCACGCTCCATGCGCCTGCATCCATTGTGCGCCGTTTTTTTCGGACCGTCAAGCCTTCAGATGAAAAACAGCGCCTATACATCAAAACTAGGATTTTCAACCGCAATTTACAGTAGCACGTGGTTCTCAATGCTCCAGAGATTTTCCATCATTTTTACCCCAGCCGTCATTGCCGCTTTCGGGGCCTTCCAAAAATATCCGGTTACAGTTGTTTCGCCCTTTCAGGGCTTTTTATTGTTGGATGCATTTACCCAGGGCGTCGCTTCGCTTGCCCTGGGCTACCATATGCCACGCTTACAGCGTGGAATAGAAAATACCGATGGTAAATGCTATTCACGACTCTACTTGCGCATTAGATTGCCCTTCATTTAGCAACAATCCCCAACGGGGATTAACATAACAGCCCAGGGCAAGCGAAGCGACGCCCTGGGTTCAGGAATTCCTATATGGTGAAGCCCTGAAAGGGCGGAACACACTCAACCTGGTTTTCGGAAGGCCCCTTCCGCGGGAATGACGATGTGGGGTAGAATACGCTTGTTCAATGCGGTTAATTTGGAAATGGGCTACCGGGACATCGAAATCCGGTCTCCCAAGGAGATATTGCGCAATGAAGAAAACCTTTGACGCGGTAGCATGGATGCGCCGCCGACGCGAGGAAATCGATTTGGAAGATCAAGGATTGACCTGGGAAGACAAGCGCCAGAAAACTCACAACATTGTTCTGCGCGATCCGCTTCTGGCGCCGTTTTCTTCAAAAGGGAAATGTTTTGAATCGGTTGTTTCCGCAGAGGGGAACAAGGAATAGCCGCTTTTCACTGAAAAAGATAAATAAAGCCGATTCAGAGCCCCCAGCCTCACACCAAATTCCTCCTCTTGTTTTCCTATCCCTTTCCACGTATAGTATGGCTCATTGAGGTAATACAGTTTTACTGGGAGGCAAAATGCTATGAAGCAGGTGAACATCTCTTGTTCCCGTTCTAATTTATCCATCTTTTCCAAATCCAATGCATACACCAACGGTGTATCAGAGAGTAGCCGGGGCGTTGAGCGAAGCGATACCCCCGGAAAGCATTTTCCTCGACCAACGATGCACCCTGGAGGGGTGCCAGACGGGCTTCTCAAACCCATTAAAAGGGCGTGCATTATGTGTCCTATAAACATGATCTCCGACAAATTTAGAAGCTCCCAATCATTTTCCCTGCCTCATATATTCTGGACATGTATGCCAAGAAATAACCGTGACGCGCATTGGTTTTGGCGAAATGGTGCGACAAATTGCGTTAAACGCATATTGGAATCGCCTTATGTTCCTTAATAGTTTATCGATAATTATGTTGTTATGTTTTTCGAGTGATGAATTCATTTCCGGTATTGATCCAATTTATTATTATCTTGATAACCCTGCACCTTTGGTTGACGAGCCCGTTGAACCAGTATTCGTAATTTATCGTATCCGAGCCGATTTTACGGGCGATGGTATCGATGATGTATTACTTACAGATAATACGATGTATGAGGAAGAAGTATATGCATGGCATTTTTATGAGTGTAAAGAAACTGGATTTATAGTTCGTCAATGTGCACCTGCATGTGATCTTAGAAAACTCTATGTTGGGACCTTGGATGATTTGGACACTGTAAGTGTTGTGAAGTTTTACTATACCGGGGAAAAGCAGGGAAATCTTGGAGCATATATTTGGGATGGTGATTGCTTTACGACAAAGTTGATCCGAAGAATGGATCTCACAAAACCTGAAAATGAAGAATATTTAAATGGCCTGTTTAGTAATACGAAATCCTATTATGAAATACTTAAAGTTAAAGATTTGCCTTTAAATTTATTGCCAGAAAAATACAAAAAGATTAGTTCTCCCCAACAAGAAGGAGAACTAGACACACAAAAGAAAGCGCCATCGCAAAAGGAAGGGGAGATGGCTGATAGTTCAAGCGCGACAGTATCACCCCCTCTTGGTATTCCGAAAACCCAACTAGCAAACCAGCCAGTTTCTACCGGTTCTACTCCTGAGACTTTGCCCCTTCCACAACAAGTGGCATTTCCATCAAGCAATGCCTTAAATCATTTGGCCATGGGCCGTATTGGAATGATAATAGGTGCCATTCTTCTTGTTGGAATAATTTTATTGTGTTGGAAAACATATAGACGAAAAACATAAGAAACCTGTATTCAATATTTAAACCTTGGTGAGGCAATTCGGTACAATAGGCGGAAATTGTAAGATACACGAGGAGGAATTTTTAAAATGAGTGACGTGAAAACGCCGAATGCGATGTATATTGACGGAGTTTGGACCGGCGCGTCGGATGGCGGGACGATGGATCTCATCAATCCGGCGACGGAGGAGGTGGTGGATCGGGTGCCCAAGGCGACGGCGGCGGATTTGGATCGGGCGCTGGCGGCGGCGGATCGGGCGTGGCGTACGTGGCGGGAAGTGGATGCCTGGACGCGCAGCGCTGCCTTGCGGCGTGTGGCCACCCTCATGCGCGAGCGGTGCGCGGATATTGCGGCGGTGATGACGGAGGAACAGGGTAAGCCGTTGGCGGAGGCCAAGGGGGAAACGAATGCCGCAGCGGATCAGTTCGATTGGTATGCGGATGAGGCGCGCCATATCTACGGCCGCACCGTGGATGCGCATTCCCGTGCGCACCGCATCCTGGTCTGGCGGGAACCGATTGGTCCCGTGGCCGCGTTCAGTCCCTGGAATTTCCCTGCGCTGTTGCCCGCGCGAAAAGTGGCCCCGGCGGTCGCGGCGGGATGTTCCGTGATTGTGAAGCCCGCCTCCGAAGCGCCGCGTACCATGTTGTGTATTGCCCAGGCGTGTCACGATGCGGGGATTCCCGCAGGGGTGGTGAACGTCGTCACGGGCAGTTCCAGTTTTATCACGCCGTATCTGATTGCATCACCCGTTATCCGCAAAGTCACGCTCACCGGTTCCGTGCCCATCGGCCAGGAATTGCTCCGGCTCTGTGCGGAAGGTCTCAAGCCATGCACCATGGAACTTGGCGGGCATTCTCCGGTGCTGGTGTTCGAGGATGCGGACGTCGAGAAAGCGGCGGAAATATGCGCGCGGGGTAAATTCCGGAACATGGGCCAGGTCTGTATCTCGGCAAGCCGGTTCTATGTCCAGGAATCGGTATGCGGCCGGTTCGTAAAGAAATTCGTCGAGGTAGCGAAATCCTTGCGCATTGGCAATGGCATGGACCCGCAGACGGATGTGGGGCCGCTCGCCAACAAGCGCCGTTTCGATGCCACGGAAGCCTTTGTGCAGGATGCCGTGCAGAAGGGCGCGAAGCTGGAATGCGGCGGACGCCGCGCGGCGCAGTTTGCCAAAGGATTCTTCTTCCAACCGACCGTGCTCAGTAACGTGGATCAAAGCATGTCCATCATGCACGAGGAACCGTTCTGTCCCGTCGCGCCGATTGCGCCGTTCTCGGATCTCGCGGATGGTTTGGCCAAAGCCAATTCCACGGAATTCGGCCTCGCAGGCTATATTTTCACGCAAAACACGCGCACGGCTTTCCTCGCGGCGGAAGGTATCGAAGCGGGCATGATCGGCGTAAACAATCTCGTGATCGCCACGGCCGAAGCGCCCTTCGGCGGCGTGAAAAAATCCGGCTTCGGCCGCGAAGGCGGCTCCGAAGGCATCGAATATTATACGGTTCCAAAATATGTGAATATTTTGCTTTGAACTATGTTGGGGAAACTTCTTGAAAGAAGTCTCCCCAAGCCCCTTCAAGAACTTTTTATATTTTTTCTCATACCCAAGCTGCGCTTGGGAATGTTTTGAACAAGCTTCTAAAAGAAGTTTCCCTGTGACCCAAAAGTATGAGATACTACCTTTGGAGTTAAAATGCAAGGAGGATCCCGATGCATTTTTATAGTTTCGAGATCGTTATAGAGAAAGAACCGGAAGATGCCGGATATTTTGCGTATAGTCCAACACTGCCCGGTTGCTTCAGTAATGGGTTGACTATTGAAGAGGCCAAACGGAACATTCGCGAAGCGATTCAACAGCATATAACCAGTTTGAAAGAGCATGGTCAAACAATCGGGCAGAAGGAACGTCTTGTTCATGTGGAAGAATTAACAGTTGGAGTCCCGGAATGAGCCGTATGCCGCAGATAACGGCTCAAGACCTAGTGCGGTTCCTGCATGGGCAAGGTTTTGTTGATGATCGGCAATCGGGGAGCCATTTAACGCTCTGGAACGAAGAAAACGAAATCTCGGTAACTGTGCCAGTTCACACAGGGTGCGATTTGGGCCGTGGCTTGGCTATACGCATTTTAAAAGATGCTGGTTTCAGTGTTGAAGACTATCTCCGGCTAAAATAACCGAATCTTTGCACGCCTTCCCAAAAATGGGAACTGAATTGTCCCCGAATCTCTGCTTTGAATCCCCCCATCTGTACTCATCCGTCCTTTATGTCGTTTCGGTCATTTTGGTCCTTTGGAGGCATCCCTACGCGAAATTATATTCCGCGTGCTCCAGATCCGGCGCCGCGGCGTCTTTAGGTGAAATAACGGACGGCTCCATGGGCCATCGAATACCCACCCTGGGGCACTTATACGAAAGCGAGCGCTCGCACTCCGGCGAATGATGCCCGGTGCACTTGTAATGCACCAGCGTGCCATCTTCCAGCGAAATAAACCCGTGCGCGAACCCGATGGGAATCCACAGGGTGATGCCGTTTGCCTCGTTCAACTCACAGCCCCACCATTTCCCAAACGTGCTCGAACTCCGCCGCAGGTCCACCACCACGTCAAACACCGCGCCCCGGATGCACCGCACCAGCTTCCCCATGGGCTGCGGATGAATCTGGTAATGCAGGCCGCGCAGCGTCCCCTTGCAGGATTCGCTCAGGTTGTCCTGAACAAACTCCCCGGCAAATCCGGCCTCCGCATACATCATTTTCGAATAGGTCTCGCTGAAAAAACCGCGGGCATCGCGGAACAGGCCGGTCTTTATAATCTGGATTCCATCGAATCCCGCTGGTTCCATTGTCACGGGCATTGGCATACGCTGTACCGTCCAATCCTCTAGAACACGCCTGCCGCTACACGGCGGGCGGTTGTTGCTGTTTCCTTCCTTCTATGCTACCGGATGCCGGGCGTTTGTGCAAGAGCGGCATTTCTTCATACAATACCGCGCATGAAGGTTGTGCTGTTTGGAAATGCGCCGGAGAAAATCGCCGCCATCCGCTACCGCGTAGTCGCGTTTGCGGAGCGACTGCGGGCGGAGGGCCATACCTGCATTATTTGCCTCCCCACGTCCACGCCCTTCCGCGAACGGTGGTACGAAAACCAGCCCCGGTGGAGAAAACTGGTCTATTTTACCGCCGTGCTGCTCAACCGCATCGCCCAATTGCGCCATGTGCCCGGCGCCGATGCACTCTTCTTCCGGGGGCCCCTCTTCGACTATGGGCCGCCTATCCTCGAACGCATCATCCATTTCCTCAATCCCCGCATGGTATTCGACATCGACGACGCCATCTGGGAGCCGCCCGCCCATGTCTCCAGCCCCTTTCTGCGGTGGGTGGACTTCGGCTGGGTCCGGAAAATGGCGGGTATGTGCCAGCATGCCATCGTGGGCAACACCTACCTCGAATCCTATGTTCGGCAGTATCTGAACCACATCACCATCGTGCCCACCTGCATCGACATGGACAAGCACACGCCAAAATCCTATGCCGAATCCACCAGCCGGCCCGTCGTGCTCGGATGGACCGGGCTCAAGGATAATCTCGGCTATATGGAGATCATTCAGGACGCCTTGCGCGCATTGTCCCAAAAATATGACCTTGTAGTGTCCGTCGCCAGCGGCGCGGACTATGCCCTGGACGGTGTCCATATTGAAAATCACCGCTGGCGCATGGAGGACGAAATCAACTACCTCAAAGACGCCGATATCGGCCTGATGCCACTGAAAGACACTCCCCGCGCTCGGGGGAAATGCTCGTTCAAGGCCCTGCAATACATGGGTGTGGGCACCCCCGTCGTGTTGTCCCCCGTAGGTATGAACGCGGAAGTGGTGCAGGACGGTGTGGACGGATTCCTGGCCGGTACCCAGGAAGAGTGGCGAGAAAAACTGGAGAAATTGATCACGGACCCGGCCCTGCGGCGCCGCATGGGTGAAGCCGCCCGTGAAGCCGTGAAGACCCGGTACTCCCATGACGCCAATTATCCCGCATGGAAATCTGCCATCGAACAAACGGCTCAATATAAACGGTGAAACTGGCATGATGCTTCGCTCGAACAATCCCGACATCGCCATCGCGCAGGAATGGGTCAGCGAACTCGACACCTGGATCCGCACCCATGGCCTGTGCGGGTACGATCCGTTCGACATCAAGCAGGCCCGGCTCCTGCGCATGATACAGACCAGCCCCTTCCTCCGGAAAACCGGCACGGCCCTTTGCGACCTGTTTCCCAACGGCATGCGGCGCATCCTTCGCGTCTCCCCCACGGAAAATCCCAAAGCCCATGCCTTGACCGCCCTCGGATGCCTCCGGCTGTTTGAACTCACGCAGGAACAATCATTCCTGGACCGCGCCCTCGGCCATCTCGATTGGCTCCGCCAACACGCAAGCGCGGGATTTCATGGCTTGTGCTGGGGATACCCCTTCGACGTCTTTGGCAAAGGCGTGGATACCCCCGCAGGCACGCCCGTAGGCGTGATTAGCGCCATCGCGGGCCAAGCCTTTCTCCGGGCATACGAACTCACCAAAGAAACCGCACCCTTGGATGATGCGCAATCCATCGCCCAGTTCATGCTTCAGGACCTCCCGCGCATGGACGAAACCGACGGCGCCTGCTGTTTCGGATATACCCCCACCGACCGCCGCCGCGTGCATAACGCCAACCTCTTGGTGGTGGAGCACTTAACCCGTGTCGGCGCGCTCACCGGGGATTCCGCCTACACCGAAGCCGCCGAACCCGCACTCCAGTTCAGCCTGACCCATCAGCGCGAAGACGGCGCATGGCCCTACGGGGAATTCGCCCCAGGCGAACCCTTCGAACGAAATTTAATGGAACTCGTGGACCACCACCACACGGGTTTCGTCCTGCGCGCACTGCACGGCATCTATAAAGTCAAAAATGACGAGCGCCTCTACGATGCCCTCCGAAAGGGATTCAAGTTCTACCAAAAACTGGTCGACCCCGGAGGCATACCCCTCAACGAATACGGCCGATACCCCGTCGATATCCACGCCTGCGCCGAGTGCCTCTTATGCTGCTCCATCATCTCCGAAAGCCTCGCCGGTGCAAAAAACATCGCCATCCGGTCCATGCGCTGGTCGTGGTACTCCATGCGCGACCCGGAATCCGGCGCCGTCTTCTACCGGAAATACCCCTTCCATACCACCCGAATCATCTTCCCCCGCTGGGGCGTCGCATGGATGTACTGGGCGCTCGCCGAATACCTCCACCGGTTTGGAAAATAAACAGGCCGTCGCAATGATCATGCTCCCTGGAAAAACGAGATCTGTTCACTCCTGGTTTCTTTTCTTCGAGCGCACCCGGTAAAGCCGCTCGGTGAATCCGCCCTCCGCCTCAAACGACTTGGCCAACGAGGCTAATTGGCGATCTAAAAGCGCCGAGGCTACACCGATCAACACTAATGCCGCATTAGCAGCAATTTCGGGGTAGGTTGATCGTATGGACTTTATGGACTTTATGGACTCTATGGACTCTATGGACGATGTAGACCCTCCGGACTGTCCATGTTGTCCATAGTGGTCGCGGTAGGGACACGGGTTGCCCCGTGCCCCCCGCACAGATC
>ERZ795059.2857-NODE-2857-length-17382-cov-5.504415_pt1 | contig 17382 bp, 11 predicted proteins | sample MGYA00375143_ERZ795059 | MGnify/ENA primary metagenome ERZ795059 (study PRJEB30188, sample SAMN05720168) | activated sludge metagenome | isolation source: Anaerobic digester | place: USA | collected 2015-01-07 ... | reverse complement strand
ATTCGACCCGTTCTCGGTGGAGGCGGAGCAGACGCTGAACGAGGTCGAGCGAAAGCTGCACGAGATTCAGGCGGCCCGCGATTCGACCTGGCAGGCTGCGACGTTTGTATTCTCCGGCACCCCCGCCGATCTGCGCGATTTGAAACGGGTCACGATGTCCGACAATCGGCGAATCCAGGTACTGGTGGTGCTGGCGGTACTGGGCGTGCTGTTGGTGATCCTGCGCCGGCCGGTGGTCTGCCTGTACATGATTGTCACGGTGGTGTTCAGCTATTACGTGACGATGGGCGTGAGCCATTGGGTCTTCGCCTGGCTGGACGCCGAGCACTTCCTCGGCCTCGACTGGAGAGTGCCCCTGTACCTGTTCGTGATCCTGGTGGCCATCGGTGAGGACTACAACATTTACCTGGTGACGCGGGTGTACGAGGAGCAGGCGCGGTTGGGGCCGCTGCCGGGCTTGCGGCAGGCCGTGATCTGCACGGGGGGAATCATTACCAGTTGCGGCGTGATCATGGCCGGCTCGTTCGTCTCGATGACCAGCGGCGTGTGGGGTCCCGCCGTCTCGGCCTGGGTCCCGGCTGCCGGCCTGCTGCTGGGCGGCGGAGAGAGCGCGCTGGCCCTGGTGGTGCAGTTGGGGTTCGCACTGTCTTTCGGCGTGCTGCTGGACACGTTCGTGGTGAGGACGGTGCTGCTGCCCGCATTCCTGGTGCTGCTGCACCGCTGGAGCGAAAGGCGTTCGCGGCCGCAGCCGCCGCAGCTGTCGGGGCCGCCGGCACCCCATCGGAAGTCCGTGAGCGAGTCCGCGGCGGAAGCGATCCGCAAGTGAACGTTGGGCTCGCAAAGCGGAAGCCGACCTCGAAGGCGCAAACGATCTTGCCCGCGCCGCACGACCGTGCCATGACTTGGGATGAACGGACGGGAAGCATCGCATCCGCGCCGAGTTCTTCTTGCCGACGTCTTTATTTCCCCGCCTGGAAACCCCCATCGCGCCCTGTGGCCGGCCCATCGCTGGCCGCATAGCCGTACCGCTGCATGTACGGCAGCCAACGCCGGGTGACGGCGGCATGTTGTTCCGCTGTCAGCGTGTAACGGCTGGGGCGGTAATCGCCGCGCTGCCCGAAGTAGGCTTCGACCGCCGCAGCCAACGCACCGAAGTCGCCCAGGTCCAGGTGCTCGTAGACGTGCCGCATCTGCCCGACCGGATCCCGGACCAGGTCTTCGTAGCGGAGATCGCAAATCCGCCCGGGTTCGACGCGGCCGCGCGTGGCCTCGAATCGCTCGTACATGCGGCAGAACGTCGAAAGCACGCGCTCGTCCAGCCCCTCATAATTCGGCTGCTGATAGCTTTGCGCGGCAAACAACGACTTCCAAAGCTTGATAGTGGACGGGAACACCGTGTAGGGGTCGCGCACGATGTGAACGTAGCGGGCCCGAGGAAAAAGTTCCTCCAGGACCGGCAGACGGAACGTGTGGGTCGGCGACTTCAGCACCAGCCGGCCGGGCTGTTTCCAAATCAGACGGCGAAAGAAGTCCGTCAGCGTCCGTTGCCAGCCGGCGAGTTCTGCAGGACTCAATGCTTCCAGCGAGCAGTAGGCGCCGAATTGGGGCGGCTCGTTGGGAAACGCGATGCTCAGGTACGGGCTGGGCGCGCCCAGCGCCAGCAGTGCGAATTCGTCCTCTTGCGGCAGGTCCCAAGCGACGGGCATGCTGTCCGCGATGCGGTTCCGCGGCAGCAGGAACCGGATGCAGGGTTTCAGCCAACGCTCGCTGATCAGGAAATGGCGGGGCACGAAGCACTCGTAGTTGGTCGGGCACCGATGACGCGGATCCAAGGCCAGCAGTTCGTGCAGCAGCGTGGTGCCCGTCCGCCAGTGGCCGATCACAAACAACGGATCGTCGTCCAACGCGACTCGCCCCACGGATCGGCCCAGCAACAGGTCCTGGAGGGTCCCCAAGGCGGAATTGAACAGCCCGCAACTGAGGTCGCACGCGCAGGCCGGCAGGGACACCAGGGGCAAGCGGAACCGATGGCCGGCCAGCAGTCGCCACAGCACGAGAGACCCGCACCCCATCCAGACCACGCCTGTTTTCCATGAGACGGGCGGGACGCCTTCTTGGGTCGGTCGAGGCTGATTCATGACGCTTTTCCGTCGAAACAATTTTCCCAGACGTTTTTAACGTTATCCCGAGTCCGGGAGAAAGCCGCAACCGGGGGGTCGCGACCCTTGTGTCCAGTCGTAACGGCAGCGATAATCTGCAAATGGTGAATTGGTCGGCCGGTCGAGCGACGGCCGACAATCATGGGAGAGGACACGAGATGCACAGCGAGATGAACGTCGTCACCGATCAGCAAATCCAGACCCCTTCGGCCGCCCCGCGGACCGCGGAACGCAGGGTGGCGGCCGCTGCGACAGACCGCAGCGCCGTCCAGCGATTGACGGCCCACCTGAGCCGCGATCGGATCGTCCGCCTGGCGTTGCTGTTTCTGGACAACATGCCGGACGTGCATCTCAAGGACCTCCACGTCGACATGATGGACGACGACCGGCGGATGCGGATTGCCGGTCGCGAATTGACCAATTTCGGGTCCGACAGCTTCCTGGGACTGGACCGACATCCGGCGGTCCAGGAGGCCTTGGTGGAAGCCACTGGCCGCTGGGGCACGCACAACGGCGCCTCGCGGGCCTTTTGCAGCGTGAGCCTGTGCGAGGAAGCCGAGTACCGGCTGGCCCGCTGGCTGGGCGTCGAGGACACGCTGATCTTCCCCACCGTCACGCTGGCCAACGTCGGCTTGATCCCGGCGATCGTGGCCAAAGGCGACCTGTTGGTGGTCGATCGCCAATCGCACGACACGATCCACCAGGCGGCCAAAATTGCCGCGGCCGACGGCGCGGAACTGCAGGAGGTCCATCCGCTGTGCGCGGAATCTCTGGAACGCATCCTGGAGAAATCGTCGGCCAAGAACCGGGTGGTGGCGGTCGACGGGGTGTACAGCATGACGGGCAGGATCCCGCCGTTGAAACAGATCGACGACGTGACGCGGCGTTATGGGGGCGTGCTGTACGTGGACGATGCCCACGGCACGGCGGTGGTCGGCCCCGGCGGCCGCGGCGCGGCCTACCTGAGTCTGGGCGGATTGGACCAGGTGTTGATGGTCGGCTCGCTGTCCAAAGCGTTTTCCTGCATGGGCGCGTTTGTCACCTGCAATTCGAGACTCAAACGGGTGCTGAAACTGCGCTCCAGCACCTTTATCTTCGGCGGGCCGGTGCCGCCGCCTTACCTGGCCGCCGTCTGCGCCGTGTGCGACATCCTGGAATCGCCGGAGTACGATCGGCTGTTGGAGCGGTTGCAGGGCCATGTGCGGCGGCTGACTGCCGGAGTTCGCGCACTGGGCCTGACGGTCCTGGGCGGCGACGCGCCCATCGTGTCGGTGGTGATCGGCGATATCGAGCAGACGCTGCAGGCCGGCAAGTGGCTCTTCGATCGCGGCTACTACGTGCAATCGGCCACCTACCCGGCCGTGCCCCTGAACGCCGGTCTGCTGCGGATCCTGGTGAATGCCAACCATTCGGATGAAGCCCTCGAGGGCTTGCTGGCGGCCCTCGCTGAAATGAAGGACCACTTCCATCTGGGACGCCAGACCGTGTCGAACCGGGAATTGCAGGAGATGCGCGAAGGTGGTTTGACCAAGTAGCAGGCAAACTCCGTGTGCCTTCCGCCAAGGTACAAGGTGTGTCTGCTGCTTCAGGCGAACGGAAAGGGGCGGGAGTCGTTTTCAGCCCCGGCTGCCGGCGGACGGCACACGGAGCGTGCCTGCTACTTGAGGAGGCCCGTCATGGCTTGGATCTGCTTGTTGGTTGCCGCCCTGTTCGAGATCGCTTGGGCCGTCGGCATGAAATACTCGTACGGCTTCACGCGTCTCTGGCCCACCGTGTACACCTTTGCCGCCAGCCTCGTCAGCTTTGTCCTCCTGGCCCAAGCCGTCAAGACCTTGCCCGTAGGCACCAGTTACGCCGTCTGGACCGGCATCGGCGCCGCCGGGACCGCCGCGATGGGGATTCTCTGGTTTGGCGAGTCGGCCAGCCCTGCACGGCTGATCTGCATCGCCTTGATCGTGGCCGGCGTCGTCGGCTTGAAGCTGAATTCTCCCGGGCCGTAGGAAGGATGCGAGATACGAGATACGGGATGTAAGGGTGTTTCCTCGTCTTCGTTCCCGGACGACGCCGGGGAACGCACTGTCTTGCCGGCCGGCCCCGCCTTCGTCCTTCATCCTTCATCCTTCGTCCTTCATCCTTCACCCCTGCCCCGTCTCTTCCATCTCCGGATAGCGGCTCAGGATGCGAGCGGCCAGTCGCGGCGGCAGCAGGCGAGCCAGTCGCACTTCTAGTGCCGTCCACCAGGGAAACCAGTATTCGGCGCGGCCTCGTTCGATCGCCCAGGCGATGCGCCACGCGGCCTCGTCGGCCGAGACCAGGCCGCGGAGCGTCGCCCGTTCCTCGTCCGTGATCATCGGCGTATCGACGTAGCCCGGGCAGACGGCGGTCACCCGGATGCCCGTTCGCCACAGATCGGCGCGCAGGCTCTGCAGCAGCGTCACAACGCCCTGCTTGCTGGCGCAGTAGGCCGCGGCGCCCGGCAAGCCGATCATGCCGCCCACACTGGCCACGGCCGCCAAGTGCCCGCGCTGGCGTTGGACCATGCCGGGCAACACGGCGCCCAGCGCATAAACCACGCCCAACAGATTCGTCGTCAGCACCAACTCGGCGCGCTGCACGTCAAACTCACGCGCCGGCGTCTTGCGATACACGCCGGCGTTGGCGATCAGCACGTCGCAAGGGCCCAGTTCCGCCTCCAGCGCCCCCACGGCCTGAAAGACTTGCTCCCGCACCGTGACATCGGCGGCCGCCAACGCAGCACGCCCGCCGCGGGACGCGATCGCCGCGGCCAGTTCCTGCAAGTGAATTTCGCGGCGGGCGACGAGGCCTACGCGGGCCCTGCACGCGGCCAATCCTTCCGCCAAGGCTCGCCCGATGCCGCTGGACGCTCCCGTGATGATCACGCACTTGTCCCGCCAGAACGCCGCCGAGAGCTTCACCGAACGCCTCCTTCCCGCGGCCGTTTTGGAGTGCGGGGCCTTGTCGCCGCTCTGGCTGAACGTCCGCAGCGCTGCCGACCAAAACGACAGGAAAACTGGAGCCCTGACTGCCCGCCCCGACGGTACGTCGAGTCCCAAGCGGCGACAAGGCGCCGCACTCCAAAATGTCACCCCCGTCGCCTACTCTTGCGTTGCGAACGCCAGCACCTTTCCGTTCTCCAGACTGACATAGATCCGCCGCTGATAATCGATGGCCGTGCCGCCCTTGACGACCGGTCCCGGCAACTCCTGCAGCCAGACGTCGGCGCCGGTGTCCAGTTGCACGGCGGCCAGGAACGACGAACCGCCGGCGGCGTCGCCGGTGTGTCCGGCCGCCAGCAGTCGGTCAGGCCCGACGATGAAGCTGTTGAAACGCCGTGGAGCCTGTTGTTGCCACACCGTCTCTAACTTCTGGCCGCGGCGCCACTGCAGGCCCCAGCGGGAAAGCGGTTTGGCGGGCCGCTGGGCACCGGGCGCCGGCGGCGGCAGCAACATCAGATTGCTCTGCCAACTGCCTTCATACGAACAGTCGTAACACAGCGATCGGCCGTTGCTCAGCGTGCTGTCCAGCGACGTGTACCTGCCGTAGTCGGGGTAATAGGCGTAGAACGCCGTGTGGAACATGGAGGCCGGCTGGTTGACGGGCTCATTCAGGCACTTGCCCGTAGCCAGGTCGTAGCGGGCCTCCTCGTGAACGCCGCCGCCGAGGAAACGCAGTTCGTTGCCGCGCAGGTACAGCTCGCCCTGCAAGCTCACGCCGTGGTCGACTTCTTCGGACGTCGTGCCGGACGTGTCATTGTACCATTTCACTCGGCCCGTGGCCGCATCCAAGGCATAGACGTGCGTCCCGTCGAAGTGCGAGATGCCGGCCGCCGCGTAGACCACGCCGTCGCGGACCAGTACGCCGCCGGCGACCGGCCAGGCGGACATCAGCTCTCCGTACACGGGAATCCAGCGGTCCACAGGCGCCGCGCGAAACGTCCACAACGGACGGCCGGTCGCGGCCTCGAAGGCGTACACCCGGCCGTCCGCCGAGCCGACGAACAAGCGTCCGTTTTCCATCGCCGGAGGCAGGTAGATGGCGCCTCCCGTGTAGGCTTCCCATTTCAGTTGACCGCCGGCGGCGTCGACCGCTCGCAGCACGCCGTTGCGATCGCCAAAGAAGACCATCCCGCCGGCCGCAATCGGGGCCGTGGGAAAGCCGTTTGCGGGGACGGAGAAGGACCACCGCCGGGACACGCGAGGCGGAATCGTCACCGTCGTCTTGGCCGACCGCTCGTTGTCGCCTTGATAAGTCAGCCAATCACCGGCTTGGACGGCAAACGGCTGGACGGGCCGCGGATCGGCCGCTTTTTCCAGGCGCGATGGGTCGAGTCCGGGCCGAAAGTTGAAATCACCGGCCGGAGTCAGGCAGACGTGTCCGTACAGCGACAGTTGGCAGCCGCACATCCACGGGCCCCAATACAGATGGCCATCGGAGATGATCACGCCGTCCTGGCAGGGCGGCCGCATGGGGGCCATGTGGTGCGTCTGGTTCGTCGCGGTCGCAAACCGGATCGTGCCTTCATTCGCCCGGTAAAAGATGCTGTCCACGCTGCCGGTGGCGCGGGTGCAGGCTCGCCGCTTCGGCAGCTCGGCCAGCACGTCGCCGGTGTCGTAGGCGAACTTGAAGCCCGTCTCCGGCACCCCGCCGGATCCGCCGTTCTGCGGACCGGCCGCGTAGATGCCGTCGTCGCGCAGCACGAGCAACAGATTGCCGTGGTCCTTCTGCCACAGCAGCTTGCCGTCTTCGGCACTGGCCGCCACCAGCCGGCTGCGCTGCGGACCCGCGAACAACAGGTACTTGTCGCGGACCTTCATATAGGTCGTCGTAGCGTACCCGGTGATATAGTGCTGTGCCGGTCCGTTGGGCCCGATGGCCGTCAGCAGATCGGCGTCCGAGTTCCGCCACTTCACGTTGCCGGTCGCGGCGTCCAGGCAGGCCAGCTGCTTTTCCGGGACGTAGAAATAGATCTTGCCGTCCGCCATGCACACGCCTCGGGCGTCCACGTAGTCTTCCTCGCGGTGGCTCCAAAGCACCCGCTTGCTGCCGGCGTCGATGGCCAGAAACGTGCGGCCAAAGCCGAAACTCGTTTTGGGATCGCGATAGTCGTGGCCTTCCCACATGCCCCACGGCCAGTGACCCAAGCCGGGCGTTTGCGAGCGCTGCGTGCCGATGGGCGCCTCCTGGCCGCCGACCAGCGCGTACAGCACGCCGTCCACCAGCGCCATCCACTTCCACACCGGTCCGTCGGAAATGCCTTCCGGCACCAGGATCTCGTCCTTGATCTCGCCGTTGGCCGCGTCGATCCGTTTGCACGAGCGGTGATCGGCCAAGTACAGCAGTTCGGGCGTGGCGATGATCGTATTGCGGTGGATCATGAACCCTTCGGGCAGCGTGCGTTTCCAGAGGATGGTGCCGTTGTAGCCGTTGGCGCAGATCAGCGTGTTGAGCATGGCGTTCTGGTTCGCCTTGTGAGCGATATGCCCGAACGCACGAAACACACGGCCGCCGGCCGCCACCGAGATCTCCGGCATCGGAACGAACAGCGGTTCCGCCAGAAATTGCGTCAGGTACGGAGCCCGAGCCAACTGGTCCTGGGATTGCGTGTTGTTGTCCGGGCCGTGGTAGGGGTGGCTCCACGAGTCGCTGCCGGCGGAAAGCGGCTTGACGATTTCGTCGTCGCCGACCAGCGCTTTGCCTTGAGGGTGCAGGACGCGGAGCAATTCGTCGCGGCCGCTCTGTCGGGCCGTGTCCGGTGAGACCAACACAGCGCCCGCGACGTTGTCGGCCAGGTGCAGGCGGCGTACGTCACCCCTGTCTGCAAAGACTCGGCGGCCCAACAGGCCCGCAGCTTCGGCCGCCTTGCGCACCGCTTGGACCTCGTCCGCCTGCGGCGACTGGAAGTACACGACCAGTTCACTGCCGCGAGCCAAATCCGCCACCGTTTCCGCCGTTGCGCCATCGGGCAAACCCACGACGGCACAAATCCCTCGAGTCATGCCCATACGGGCCAAAGCAGACTTGGCGGCTGCGGAAAACGGGGCCTGATCTGCAGCCGCGGCCGAGGCGATCCACGCCAGAGAAAACCCCGCCGCCCAGAGAAACGTTCGCGCTCGCGACATGATCGTATCCTCCCGTTTGACTGAAGGTTTGTTACCCGGCTTGGATGATTCCCAGAACCTGGTTGACCGCCACGACATCGCCCTCGGCGACCGATTTGTGGACCAACCGCCCGGCGGCTGGGGCGGGCAGGTCCACGCTGACTTCGCCTGCCGCCAGTTCCAGCAGCCGGTCACCCTCGAAAACCGCTCGCCCTAAGGGGATCAGCCAGCAACTGACCGTGACGGCCTGTTGGGGCGGCAGGTCCAGGTCGGGCATCAACAAGGGCACGCGCATGTCGAATTTCCCGCGGGGGGAGCCAAGATCGGGCCTTGGCCAGCGAACTACCTTTGGAAAACGTCGCATTCTTGATAGAGTAATCATTGTCGCGGCCCAAACGCACCTGACAAGCCACTTGGAGCTTAAATATGAGCGACGCACCCTTTGGCGGCAAGCCATCGACAGGCGGAACGAGCGACGAACGCATGTGGGGGATGCTGTGCCACTTGAGCAGCCTCTCAGGTGGGGTGATTCCGATGGGCAACATTGTGGGGCCGCTGATCGTGTGGCTGATCAAGAAAGAGGAATACGCACTGGTCGACGATCAAGGCAAAGAAGCGCTGAACTTCCAAATCAGCATCATGATCTACACGATCGTCCTGGCCCTGACCATCATTGGTATCCCGGTGGCGATCGCCGCGATGATCTTCGGCCTGGTGATGAGCGTGATCGCGGCCGTCAAGGCCAACGAGGGCGAGTATTACCGGTATCCGCTGACCATTCGCTTCGTCAAGTAGGCCCCGGCCAGAAGCCTCCAACGCTCGGGGAAAAGCCCGGCTTTTCGGAAAAAGCCGGGCTTCTGGCGGCGAGTCCCCGCGTTATCTGCTCTCCCGTACCAAGCCCCCCTCCGTTACAATTCACCGCTGGTTTCTTGAGGTGGCGGGCGAACCTGGGCCGACTCTGACGGCTCCCTGCCCTCGGGAAACGAGACGTTCAGGCCCCTGTCCACGGAGCGATCATGAGCGAGCAAAGGATTCTGGTTACCTCGGCTTTGCCCTATGCCAATGGTCCCATTCATTTGGGCCATCTGGTCGAATACATCCAGACCGACATCTGGGTGCGGTTCCAGAAGTTGCGGGGCCGCCGCTGCGTGTACGTCTGCGCGGACGATACGCACGGAACCGCGATCATGATCCGGGCTCGCCAAGAAGGGCGTAGCGAAGAAGCGTTGATCGCCGAAATGCAGCAGGCGCACGAGCGGGATTTTGCCGGCTTTCACGTGGCGTTCGACAACTACGGCAGCACCAACAGCCCGGAGAATCGCCGCTTCTGTGAAGAGATCTGGCGGAGCCTGCGGCAAGCGGACCTGGTGGCCGAAAAGGACGTCTCACAGTTGTACGATCCACAAGCCGGCACCTTTCTGGCCGACCGCTTCGTGCGCGGCACGTGTCCCAGCTGTGGCCGGCCGGACCAGCCCGGCGACAGCTGTCAATGCGGCGCGACCTACACTCCCGTGGACCTGATCGATCCGGTCAGCATTCTCTCGGGCGCCAAGCCGGAAGTGCGCGAAGCCGAACACCTGTTTGTCCAATTGGAGAAGCTGCACGGCTTTCTCAACGAATGGACCCAGTCCGGCGATCATCTGCAGCCGGAAGTGGTCAATTACCTGAATGGCCATTTCCTGAACGAGCCGTTACGGGACTGGGACATCTCGCGGCCGGCGCCCTACTTCGGCTTCGAGATTCCCGACAGTCCCGGCAATTACTGGTACGTCTGGTTCGACGCGCCCATCGGTTACATCGCTTCGACCCTGCAATGGTGCGACCGCCACGGCGAGCAACATGACGATTGGTGGCGCAGCGAGCAGACAGAGATCCACCACTTCATCGGCAAGGACATCACCTACTTCCACACCTTGTTCTGGCCCGGCATGCTCAAGGTGGCCGGCTTTAGCCTGCCGGCCAAAGTCCACATCCACGGCTTTCTGACCGTGGGCGGCGAGAAGATGTCCAAGAGCAAAGGGACCTTTATCCGCGCGGATACCTACCTGAAGCACTTGGACCCGGCTTACCTGCGGTACTACTATGCGTCGAAGTTGGGGCCGAGGCTGGACGACATCGACCTGAATCTGGACGAGTTCGTGGCCAAGGTGAACGCCGACCTGGTCGGCAAGGTGGTGAATCTGGCCAGCCGTTCGGCTCGCTTCGTGCAGGACCTCGGTCTATCGGCCGTCTATCCCGACGACGGCGGTCTGTTCGCTCACGCCGCCCGCGTGGGCGAGGAGATCGCGGCCGCGTACGACGAGTGCGATTTCAACCGGGCCATGCGGCTGGTCATGGAGTTAGCAGACCGGGCGAACCCGTACGTCGAGGCCGCCGAGCCGTGGAATCTGCGGAAAGATCCCGGCAAGACGGGTCCGTTGCAGGACGTTTGTACGGTGGCCTTGAACCTGTTCCGGCAACTGGCGATCTACCTTGCGCCGGTGCTGCCGCGGTTGGCGGAGCAGACCGGCCGGCTGCTGAACACACCCATTGGTCATTGGGAGGAATCCAAGACGCCGCTGACGGGCGTGCCCGTGGCGGCTTTCCAACACATGCTCAAACGTGTCGAAAAGAAGGACGTGGATGCCATGATTGAAGACAGCAAAGAACCGGAAATCGCCGAGTCGGCGGGGGTGCCGCAATGGCAGGACAGCGACGAGCCGTTGAAGAACGAACCGTTGGCGGAAACGTGTACGATCGAAGATTTCGCCAAAGTCGACTTGCGAGTGGCTCGCGTCGTCGCCGCCGAGGACGTGCCGGAGGCCAAGAAACTGCTCAAGCTGACGGTCAGCCTGGGAGGCGACGTGCGGCGGACGGTGTTCGCCGGAATCAAGGAGGCGTACAAGCCCGAAGACCTGGTCGGCAAGCTGGTCGTCGTGGTCGCCAATCTGGCTCCCCGCAAGATGAAGTTCGGCCTGAGCGAAGGCATGGTGACGGCGGCCGGCGCCGGCGGCCAAGACGTGTTTCTGCTCCGCGTGGACGAAGGGGCCCAGCCGGGCCATCGCGTGCATTAACCACCGTTCGAGAAAAAAGTGGCGTAAGCTTCCAGCTTGCGATCTCGCGATAAGCTTCCAGCTTGCGATCCCGCGATCTGCCGCAAGCTGGGAGCTTACGCCACGCAGAAATCGGACCGTTCTTTCTCGAACGATGCTAACCATGCGCCGGACGTTTCTCAGTTGGCTGACCGACCGCCTGATCTTGTGTCCGACCCGGCATCCGATCGAGGCGGACGACAAGACGCGGCGGTTGATCCCCTTGGGCGACGGCCAATTGGAGATCTGGACGCAGCGCGTCGGCGATGAACCGTCCACGCCGGCCGATCTGTACGTGCTCAAGTTCCCCGGAACCGCCGGCCGGGCGGAACGCTCGACCGCCCATCCCGCCGACGCCTGGCCGGACGCGCGCGTCGAATTGTGGTCGGTAAATCCTCCCGGCTACGGCGGCAGCAGCGGTACGGCCAGTCTGGGTCAGATGACGGCGTTTGCAGAGACCGCCCTGCAGCAACTGCAGCGCGAGGCAGCGGGACGGCCGATGTTGGTCACAGGCAGCAGCCTGGGCTGCGTCAATGCGTTGTACCTGGCCGCCCGTTATCCGATCGCGGGCCTGATCTTGCGCAACCCGCCGCCGCTTCGAGAAGTGATTCTGGCCCGCTTTGGTTGGCGGACGCTGTACCTGGGGGCCCGGCTGATCGTGCGGCAGCTCCCGCCGGAACTGGATGCGATCCGCAACGCCGCCGCCGCCCGTGCCCCAGCAGTCTTCGTCTCGGCTCAATGCGACCGCGTCGTCCCGGTGAAATGTCAGGCGCAAATCCTGGATGCCTACGGCGGCCCCCACCGCGTGCTGCGGTTGACGCAAGCGGACCACCACACGCCGCTGACGGAGGACGAGGCGGAGCAGTATCGAGAATTGCTGGTCTGGCTCCGACAGCAGATGATGTCCAGTCGCTTGCCACCGTAGCACCTGTCCAAGATCTAGAAATCACTGTCCAGCGCTTCCTGCCGATCATCACACGGAGTGTGATGGCTACTTTGGCGGCAAGGCTCACGCGCCGAAGCGAAAGGTGCTGCTCAGGTAGCGCAGCAGGCGGCTTCCCAGGGAGAGCGGAGCGGTGCGGATCCGAGCGCGGCCGGTGGCGCCGGGCAGCAGCGGATCATCGTGGGCCGCGAGCGATACCCTGGCCCGGTAAAAGACACCCGCCAATCGCATCTGGCCGTCCGCCTGCGGGGCGAGTGGCAGCCTGCCGGCGGCGACCAGTTCCGGGGGAACGGTGTCCGCGTCAATTTGGGAAAGCTCGTCAATCCGGCCGCTCAAGTAGCGTGCGGGCAGCTGATCGCTCTGAATCCACACCTGTTGTCCCGCCTGGACGAAGGCGATTTCCGACTGGTCGATCACCAGCAGCGCCTCCAACGAGCGTGGATCGCCGATCAGGCAAAACAGCGTGCCCGTCTCCAGGAAGGCATCCCGGTTGGCCCGGTCCAGCGGTTGGCCGGTCCAGAAAGGCAGTTCGTCCTCCGAGTCGGCTGGGGGCTGTCGGCGCGGCGGCACGACGGTTCCGGCGACGGGCGCAGTGAGCGTCAGCCGCTGCTGTTCTTCCTCGCGCTCGGACAGCCGATTCTCGATATCCGCCAACGCTTGCTCGGTGGTCGGGATCTGGGAACCCGCGTCGCGGACACCGCGATGGGTCTGCTGGGCACTGCGGCTCTTCAGGCTCTGCAACTGGGACCGTAACACTTCCCGCTGGCCCCGCAGGCGGGCGATTTCCAGCGCCAATTCGGGATTCTCCAGCCGCCCCAGCACCTCGCCTTGACGAACACGGGTTCCCGGTTCGATGGCCCATGTCAACCGTCCGGCGACCGGAACGAAGACGCGGTGAGCGTCTTGTAGTTGCAGCACCGCCGGCACGGTGACCCGATGCGGCAGCGGCGAGACGAGCGCTGCGGTCAACAGCACCGCCAAGGCTCCCAACATCACCGCCGATCGCGTCCTGTTCACCTCCCGACTCCTCCCCGGCACGCTCCAGAACCGAATGGCCCGCACCAGCGGCAGGCCCACCAGCGCTGCGATCGTCGTTACGGTAAGCAGTTGTGCCAGCACCTGCAAGCCGAGCGGCTCCAGCAGCGCGTGGCAGAACCACAGAATCGCCGCGATCACGGCCACCCGGTAAAGGAGCGAAAGCACTGCGTACAGCGATAGCAGATGGCCGTGGCGTTCGGGATACAGGGACGGACCGGCGAAGTCTTTGCCCAGAACCCACCGCCCCACGCGCTGCCACAGCGCGGCGTCGGCCCGCTGGCGCAAATTGGGCACCTCCCACAGGTCGGACAACAGGTAATAGCCATCGTACCGCAACAGCGGATTGCCGTTGAAGACCAGCGTGCTGAGCGAGCAGACGAACATGACCTTCAAACAAATGGCGTTCAACAACCCCGGTTCGCTGAACCACCAAGCAAACGTGCAAGCCGCCGCCGTTGCCAGTTCGACCATCATCCCTGCGGCACTGATCGCCATCCGCTGCCACTTGCTGGGCAGCATCCAGGCGTCCGAAACATTCACGTACAAGCAGGGAGTGAACACCAGCAGCATCACGCCCAGTTCGTGGCAGCGGCCGCCGTAATGCTTACAGGCCAGGCCGTGGCCCAGTTCGTGCAGGATCTTGCAGCCCGCCAGAGTCACGGCGAACCACAGCCAATGCTCCGGGCGAAAAAAGGCGCCGAATTCCGGCAGGCGGGCGCGAAACGCGTCGAACTGGACCAGCACCCAGGTGGCCGCTGCGAGGACCAGCAGCAACCACGCGGCGAAGGCCCAGCTCGAAAACAGCCAGCGGACCTTCGGGTGCAGCCAGTTCAGCAGCGGCTCGGGGTCGAGTCCGCGGAACCGCAGGGCCAACACGTTGCCGAAACGATCCAGCAACTGCCTGCGACGCGCCGTCTGCCGCTGCTGGAGCAGCAGGTCCCCTTGGCCCGCCGCGTCCGCCACCACCAGCCCCTCGCGGTACAGCAACGAGCAGAAACTGTGCAGTTGGCGAAAGCCCAACCTGCGCGGCGCAAACTCCCGCTCGAACGCCGCCTGGATCTGCTCGGCCGAAGTCCGGCCGTCCAACTGCTGCAGCACGAAGTACTCTTCCGGACGCAAATGATAGTAGCGCAGCGCCAGCGGATCCTTGATGCCCAGATACGGGCGCCCGCCAAAGGTCTGTGCAAACACGATCAAATCCGGACGCTTGACCAGCGCCAACGGACGAGCAGCGGTGGATTCGTGCAAACCGGTCAACGGAGCACCCGTCGAAAATGCCACCTGCCGCCGGCTTCGTATCCCGGCGAAGTGATGTGCCTTCCCACTGCGCAATCTCACAGCCTGCGCAAGTAGATGTCCTTGAATTGAACGCGCATCGGCGGACCCACGTGGACTTGCACGGCGAGCCAGCCGTGGACCGGCCGTTTGGGATCGCGATCGTCCAACTCGCACATCGTCACGCCGTTGATCTGCAGCACCACGCTGCCGCCTTTGGCGATGACCGTATAGTCGTTCCAATCGTTGGGTTTGACGGCCTTGAGCAATTCGGCCGGGTCGCCCAGCGGCGTGGCCTCTTTCTTGCCTTGGTCGTCGATAACGACCTTCTCGCCCCGCTCGGCCAACACGCCGCGCAGCAGGTACTCCATGATCACGCCGGTCCAGCGGCCTGAGGCGTCGAAATCGGCTTGGGGCCCGACCAGCGGATCGCGCTGGTCCTGGCCGGGCCGCCGTTTCTGAGCGCGGTAGTAGATGCCGGAATTGCCGTTCTCCAAGCGGAACTTGAGCCGCAATTCAAAATTCTCGACCTGGTCTTTCCAGATCAGGAAGTTGTTCTCCTTCAACCCCGTATCGGCCTTGGTCTCGCCGGTGATGGCGCCGTCCTGCACCGACCAGATCGTGCGGTCGCCGGCCCAGCCGTCGAGCGTCTTGCCGTCGAACAACGAGTAGAAGCCCGGCTCCAGTCCCGGAGCCGGTTGCGTGCCGGGCACGTTCTGACGGGCCGGGCGGCTTTCGCGAGGTTCGGCCGGAGCCTCCAGGTCGCCCACCGCAAACTGGATCGCGTCCAGGTAGAACTGCAGCACGTGCGGCGTCGAGTACAGGTTGGACATGTGGCCGAAGGAGGTGTTGAAGATGCGTCCTTTGCCGTAGGACTTCACCCAGGTGAGGGCAAAATCGGTCTGCTGGCGATTGATCCAACGAGGCCCCATGTTGGTCCGCGCCGGGTCGATCGACATCAGCACGCGGAGCTTGGCACGGTCGTAGGGAGGCCCATACTGATAGATCTCGTCGGTGATCAGGAAGTCTTTGCCGCCGAAGGCCGCCACCAGCGGATGCTCCGGCTCTTCGACCGTCACGCCGACTTCCTCGGTCCAGGGATGTCCCGTGAACGTGGCGCCGAAGAGTTCCTTGAACTCCGGCCAGTGCCGGTTGGCAGCGATCGCGAAATGGATGCACACGACCCCGCCGCCCTGGTCGATGAAGTCCAGGAAGCTCTTACGAAGGACCTGCTCAACTTCCTCGGGGGTCGCCCCGAGCTTTTTCAGCGCTGGTTTCGCCATGTCCTCCGCCGTGGGCGTGATCCACGCTCCGGAGGCATTGTTCAGCACGATCGCATCGAACTGCTTGATGTTCTCCGGCGCGATCATGACGATGTCGTCGCTGACCACCGGTTGGAAGGCCCCGCTCTCTTCGCCGATGGCCCTCATCGCTTCCTCGCCGTACGGGATGCAATAGCCCTTGTGCGGATCCTTGTCCATCAGCGACGGCGGCGTATTCCAGATCAGCACGGTGCGAGTTTCTTTCGGCACGACGCGCGGCTTGACCTCCTTGGCCGCCTTGCGGATCTGGGCCGCCTGGTGCGGATGAACCTGGGCGCAGGCGGCCGACGGCGCCGCGCCCATCAGCACGCAGGCCAACAAGACCTTACCAACGTTACGAGTTCTCATGGTGGAAGCTCCCTGGCATTGAAGAGAACCATCAAAGCTGACGGAGCGTCCAGTTTACACGGATTCTCTACGATTTGGCAGCGGGGGTGGCTTCCGCGGACGTAGCCGTCACGGCTATCCGGTGTCCAGCGAGTCCGTGGTCAAGGCGCTCGGTTTTCACGGCTCGTGACGCTGGTCACATGTCATACTGAACGGCTCGCTCCGGCTGATAGGCGACATCTTCGACCATGACCCGCACCCGGCCGGACGGGGCATCCCACGTCACCATGTCGCCGATCCGATAGCCGAGAATCGCGGTTCCCAACGCGGCGAGGACCGACACCCGATTCTTCAACCCATCGGCAAACCCCGGATAGGCCAAGGAATACGTGTCAACATCATCGGTGTCCAGGTCGCGCAGTTGACCAAGCCACGCGGGGGACCTGAACCTCCAGGGAAGCCACGGGACAGCTGTCAGCCGACTTCACCAATCAGAAGCCGCCCGGTTGCTGGGCATCAGCCGCTCGACGGTCCGCCTCAAGCTGACCGCCCTCGGTCTGTGAGCAGATCCGCCCGCCCCCGGCGAGGAGCCGTAAAACACCGAGTTCGTCTGGCACGTACTTCCGAGCGGGTTGCGGCCTCCCAGCGGATGATTCTGGAATTGCCTGAGAATGAGGCCACGCTCGAGATGGCCGGGCAAACGAAGAAGTCGCGTGCGATGGCGCCGAACTTTGTGTTGTCTGGGATTTGCCCCTGATTTGCGCGTCCTGGACGAAGTGGTAAACTACGCCATTGAACCGCTCATCTTGGCGGGAGGATCCTATGTTCGTGAAGTCCGTCGAATTCGACAACCTGCGTCTTTTTGACGGCTTGCGGTTCAGCTTCGAACGTCCAGGCGGAGGTTTTGCAGGCTGGACGGTATTTGTCGGTGGGAACGCGTCCGGGAAGTCCACGCTATTGAAGGGAATTGCTCTGGCTCTGATGGGGCCCAAGGCCGGAGCACAGTTCCTGGGCGATAAGGCAGGTTGGATTCGGCAGGGCCACAAACGCGCCGAGGCCGTCGTCGAGGTCATGACAGACAAGACCCACGACATCTTTAGAAAACGCGGGCCTTGTCAGTGGCGTCGA
>ERZ795059.2854-NODE-2854-length-17396-cov-7.978260_pt1 | contig 17396 bp, 20 predicted proteins | sample MGYA00375143_ERZ795059 | MGnify/ENA primary metagenome ERZ795059 (study PRJEB30188, sample SAMN05720168) | activated sludge metagenome | isolation source: Anaerobic digester | place: USA | collected 2015-01-07 ... | reverse complement strand
GTTGACCACTTATTGTAGCCCACTCATCATCACTTATTGACCTTAGGCACTGTGATGTGACCAATTTTATGTTATTCTGTTTTACCAATGTGCTTAATCAATTTTCATCCAGCTGTTGATACTACTGTATACGATACCCAACTAACATGGTTTGGTATTATCCTACAATAAAATCCTGATAAGGGGTCTTTATCACTTGTTGTAGAGTACCCCTTAACAAGACTGTACCGATTGTTGAAGTTGCTGTCGGCCATTACATGCTATTTCCAGAATGAGTAAATACCTCGCTCTACTTCATATGGAATAGTTTTCACCATTCTTTCTGGCTGGTCTTTAGCCCATACGAACATATCATTCATGACCTTTTCTAGGTCTGTTCCATCAACAAACCCTAGTAAGTTCTTGGCCTTAGTGTGGTCTGAGAACGCATCCTTTACCTCATGCCTTGGCTCTAAGAACTTCAGCTCACTCTTGAACCCATACTTTTGGGCAACTCCATTCAGTAGGTTAGCAGCATCAAGGATATGGTACTCTTGGTCGGCGCCAATGTTGAATATTTCCCCACTGTACTCATGCATAAGTCTAGTGAATGGTTCCATGTAGAATGATATGTCAGAGAATGCCCTTTTTTGCATTCCATCACCAAATATGGTAATAGGTTGACCATTCATGATCTGCCTAATCCAAATACCGATAACATTCCTGTACCTATCCCAGATGTTCTGGTAGATACCCACCACGTTATGAGGGCGTACGATTGTGTAGTTTAGACCAAACTGCGTTGCTGCCTGTTTGATATCCTGCTCAACAGTATACTTGGCAATACCATATGGGTCAATTGGAGATGGCTGTTGGTCCTCAGTGAATGGAGGGTTACCGAACCCGTACACTGCCATTGATGATGTGAAGATCAACTTCCTTACATTATTCTTTAGGCATTCATTGACGACGTTGACAGAGCATAGAACATTGTTTGTGTAGTTGAAGTTCCTAATGAATGGGCTTAACCCCTCTGCTGCGTATGCTGCAAAATGGTACACATACTCTGGTCGTTCAGAACTGAATACAGCTGATACTGCATTCGCATCTGCCAGGTCAATTTCATGGAACTTTACCCTTGGGTCAACAAAGTCCCTATACCCACCGAATAGGTTATCAATACCTACTACTTCATGGCCCATGTTCAATAGGTGCCTTGATAGGTGAGAACCAAGTAAACCTGCTACTCCTGTAATTAGAATTTTTGACATACTCTATGTTTTTTCTCTATTATACAAGGTTTTTACAAAAAGTTTTACAAATCATGAAAGTTTTTTTGACTAAATACAAAAAAAGAGGACTATTTAAAGTCCTCTAGTTATTTAATGGAATAAGTTTGTTCTTGGTCAAACGGATGTACTTTACTATGCCATCTAGAATATCATCAAGCTGTCTGTCGACATCCCAGCCTTCACTCCTAATGTACTCATCTGGACTGTACCCATAGTCATAGTCTTCATCCTCGTCATCATACCCGTGCCTTCCTTGGTCATTATTACTGTTCATTTTATCATAGTCGCCAAACCCTATGTTTGAGTAGTGTTGGAAAAATCTTTCCCAGTTTTCAGGGTTTGCCATATGGGGTTTAAACTTTGCACTGTGCTTCTCAAGGAACATTGTCTCATCCTCTTTGTCATTCCCAAACCCGTTGTTGTAGTAGTCATATGCAATCCTACTGGCACACCTTAGCAGTTCTCCTTGTAGTGTTGTGGCCTCTCCCATTTGGGGTACTAACTCTTGCCAGTAGTCCTGGTACTCTTGGAAATATGGAGACGATTCGTCCCAGTATGAAGAAGATTCATTAATAGTCTTTGCTCTCATTATCTTTTATTGTATAATTTCTTTGTAAAATTCTTTAGATATCTAATAAATAACTATACTTTTTCTCAAATGATTGCACCCACTCATCATTCAGTTCATAGTCTTTAATATCGTCAAACATATCCTGGAACATTTCATCATAATCTATCAGCTCTCCTAAGTTTTCAAGATAAATTTCTAAACTTTCCTCGTCGAAGTCATAATCTTCATCTTCGCTGTCTTCATCTCTGTTATTTTCTTGATCTGTTAAATCAGAAATATATGATAAAACATCAAGAAATTCATTTTTAACGTGTTTAATCCATTCTTGTTTTATTTCACTGGTTAAATCAACAGCATATATATCAGCTAACTCTTTGATATTTCCTATACCGAATAGTTGTTTTGCCTTGGCGAACCATTTGTTCACATCAATATCGCCTTCACCTGTTGTGTCAATCGACCTTGCGTAGTTAGATAGTTCTTTAATTTTTTCTCTGCTAAAGCCCTTTGATACTGCGTGGTCATCCATAGGTGATTCGCCTTCAAACACTCTTCGAGTGTTTGAACTCTTTGACTCCTTAAGGAACTTGTCAAGTCTTTCCCTTTTCTTCTTGTTCTCCTCTTCTTTCTTCTTGGCCTCAACAGTTTGTACATACTTGTCCTTAACCTCTTTAAGGGATCTTTTCATGTCATTCAAGAAGCCCTTGAACTCCTTTTCAGCCTGTGGGTTCCTTATGGCGAATACTGGGTTCTCATCACCCTCTTCAAGCGTTGTCTTGAATACACATAGGCAAGGTTTGCCTTCTACTGCCTCAATGCTCACAACATACAATGGCTTGTACTTATCAGAAGAACCGTCATTGAAAAGCGCATAGCACATACCTGATTTTGTGAACTTACCACAAACAGACTTCTGCATGCTCCAGAACTTCTTGTACTCCTCAATCTGTGAACCAGCAAAGCTCTTGAACCTATTGAAGTTGTCAATGGCCTTTTTCACCACGTCCATGGCATCCTTTGCAGCTTGAGCAGCCTCTTTCTGTTGGTCATTCTTCTGTTTAGGCTTAGACTTATCTTTATCCTTTCCCTTTTGTCTTTCCTTTTCTTGTTCCTTTTGTTCATTACCAAACTGTTCAAGTAATGTGAAGAACTTATGCTCTTTAAAAGCTCCTAAATTTTCCTTTATCATATTGTTATAGTTTATATTATTAAGATAGTGTGGCTATTTTATTCCTAGTTGTTAACTTGTTCAAAGAACTCTAGTACAAATATACAAAAATTCTTCAATGTATAAAAATTAAACCTAATTTTTTTTAAAAAGAGTAGGGTTTTGGTAGCCAAGTACTTAAATTTCTTAACAGCCTCATCAAGTTCTCCAAGAATGCTAAGAAGACCTTCACTGCACTCTTCTTTACAGTCATTCATGACATCCTTAATGCCTTTATCTATACAGTTTAGAACATGCAATGTTGAGCAAACTGCAATATCGCATATGTCTGAACTCACAGTGTTGATCTTTGGTCTTCCGAATGTTCCGATGACATTTTCTCCCAACCTATCAATGAAACCATCAAGATCTCCTACGATTGAGTCAGTAAGTTTGTGTTCAGCATATGATGTAGTTTGCCAATGGTTCATTAGGAATTGGTTCCTGTACCCCATTAGGTCCATAATGAATGAGAACATGTGATCATTTTCATTTTGCCCGCCTATGATAGTGACAACCATTTGTTCCATAGCTTACATATTTTATTGTATATATTTACCAGATATATATAAAAAAAAATTAGAAAAAAGATGAAATACAACGAGTTCCTTAACCTACAAAAAATTCTTAAAGAGAATTACCTAACCATAGATGATGTAAAGAAGCACCCAGAGGTTCTAAACGAGATAAGCCTTGGTGGCGCGATTTTAGGTGTGCTAACACTTGGCGGTCTTCTTGGAATATTTGGAAAAAGCCTAATGAGGTTAGGCATTAAAAAGTACTACATTAACAACTTGGAAAAGATTGCTGAGAATTTTCAAACACAAATTATTAGTCAAGCATCACAGCTGGGTAAGAAATCAGCAGAGATAAGACAAAACCTTGTAAAGAAGGAGAAAGAACTTCAGGCCGCTGGCTCACCAGAGGCAAAAGCAGAACTTGAAGCAATACAACAACAGAAGAGGGAGTATGAACGAAGGTTTGTGAAGGACACCAATGAGTTTATATCTAAGATAGCCTCTGCAAAAACTAAGGAAATTTACGAGAAGATCGATGAGGTCAAAAAACTAAAGGACAGCCAGAAGAGTGCCCTTAAAGTTTTCTGGGAGACAAAGGTACCTCATATAAGGTTACTAGCGTTCAACCAACTCATAAAAGATGGTATAGTTACAGATAGGGATCTTATTGGAGATATCCAAGAAGAGTTGAAGAAAAAGCTAGAGGAGTCAAAGAAAAAGGCAGAAGAGGCCATTAACAATGTTAAAAAGGAAAAGGACAAAGAGCCAGAGAAGCCTAAGGAAGAAGGAAAACAGGCTGACCCAGATAGCATAAAGAACAATATCGATGAGTTGTACGACGAGAAGGATAGGAGTGATGATGAAACTGTCGATAAGAAGATAAAACTTATCATGAATGACATAAGAAAGGTTCCCCAAGAGGATAGAGGAGAACTGTACAAGTACCTTGTGGATAAATTTGGGATGGAGAGGATCACAAAGATTAGGTCCAGCAAGAAAGAAGAGACAAAAGATGATGCAAAACAGACCATCCTAAAGCAAGAGGATGAACTCTAAACAAACCATTGAACTATGAGCTTAAAGACATCAGTTGAGAACTACAAAAAGGCCAAGTCCATCTACCTAGAGATAGATGATAAGTTCCTTGCCCTTGAAAAGGGTGAAATAGAAGGGGAATTTGAACTTAACCAATTGATAAAACGAACAAGTGACCTAGAGAAAACTCTTAGGTATGTAAACCTTGATGACATAAAGTCCAACTACCCAAGAGAAAAATTTGAGGCAGTAAAGCATAACTTTGATGTGTTCACTGATGCTCAGTACTACTGGAAAAGGTTCTTTGTTGGTGCAAAGTACGCATCCTCATTGTTAGACCCATTATCGTTGAAATACGTTCCTGGGTTGGACCTTGATTTTAACGAGCTTAGTAGGTATGGCGGCAATGAAAAGAAATTAGTAAAGGGTATCATAGGCATCATTACACACCCTGAGCATATCATGCAGTATGTTAACTCTATAAAGAGAATTGTGTTGGGTACAATGACGCAGAAAGAGTTCAACCGTATTTTTGACACAATAAAACACCGTATAGGTAGGGTGCATGAGGGAAGATTCTCTTTTAGCACAAAGTTCTTACTAGAAGACTTCTTCAACCCATTTGATGAAGAGGAGAAGGACACAACGCCTAAGCATATATCAGACAAGAGTTCACCACTTATGCTAAGGAAGGAAACATTCAACCTATCAAGGGTTGAGTTCTCAAAGAGACCTGGCGGTGAGAGTACTGTCTTAGCAAAGACCCACTTTGCATCAGGGGAAATAGTAGAGATATGCCCTACTGTGATACTAGGTGAAGAGGCCAAGGCCATAGACAAGATAAAGGACATAGTGTTTGAGATTGATAAGGAGAATAACCAATGGGCACTTGTCCTAGGGTACGGGTCTCTTTATAGGCACGCAGATAAACCAAACCTTGACTATGCATTCAATAAGACCACTAAGCAGATGTACTTCATTACTAAAAGACCTGTTAAACAGGGTGAAGAACTCACTATAAACTATGGGCAAGAGTACTGGGCAGAACGTACAACCTTTAACACAATAGCACAAGTACCTAATGGTAATGAGAGCCAAGTTCAACCTAATGCAGTAGATGGTCAAAATAAGGCCAACATGGTATCAATGTCTACTCCAAATAACAAGAATAACCCTGTCATATCAGGAGTAGCAATAGTAGGAAATGGCCAATCATAGAGTATGGACAAAAAAATATTTAGGCCTAAGACTGTAACAGAAATAGCAAATGATATATTGTCGCTTCCTGATAATATATCATTCTATAGGTTTCTAGGTATAATAGAATACCAAATTGTTCATGATAATGAACTTAACTTAAAAATTTTTAAAGAGCTTCTAAAGGGTATAAACATAAAGAACGATACTGGTAACCGTGCTATTAGACTTGCGTGTGAAGTAGGGCGTACAGAAGTTGTAAAACTTTTAGTAGAGGCAGGAGCTGATTTTACATGTGATAACAACTACCCATTTAGAGTGGCATGCCTTAATGGCCGTTTAGATTTAGCTAAATTTTTATTGGATGCAGGGGTTAGTATGGATGAAATAGGTGGTCGTGTTCTTGTTCAAGCGTGCCGCAGCTCTATGGATTTTAGAATAGTAAATTTTTTACTTAAACACGGGGCTGATGTTCACTACAGAGAGGACTTGGCACTAAGGGAGGCAATAGACCATGAGGATTTGGAATTAATAAAAATCTTAATTAATGCAGGGGCGGATGTTCATGCATTAGATGATTTTGCCATTAGACATGCCTCATGGCTAGGCAATACAAGAATTGTAGATACCCTAATTAAGGCTGGCTCTAATATACATGCCAAAAATAGTGAACCATTAAAAAACGCATGTCTACGAGGCAGCGTAAGTGTAATAAAGCTGCTGCTAAAGAACGGAGCCAAACCAGAAGATGTCAATGACGGTAAGATAATCCAAGAAATTAGAGAGATCCAGAAAGAAATGGAAATGAACGAGTCAATACTAAGGCCCAAGTCAAATGACGAATTGGTAAAAATACTTAAAGATTTAGACCAACGTTCATTACATGATAGGTTTTTATACTCATGCAAAACCAACGACATTAACATGATTAACCTAATTATTAAGGCCGGGTATGATGTTAGGTCTAACGAGAACGAGGCCATTATAAAGTCTTGTTACAATGGAATGTATGATGTGGTAAAGATACTATTAGAACATGGAGCTGATGTTAATGCCAAAAATGGAGTTCCACTTGAGAATGCAAGCGCTGCTGGGTACACTAACATTGTAAAATTGTTACTACAATATGGTGCTAATATTCATGCCAACGCTGAAGGGGCTCTTAGGGCAGCATGTGCAGCAGAGCACCTACACATCATAAAACTATTATTGGACAATGCAGCTGAAATAAACACAGGGGATGTTATTCTTAGGAATATTCTTAGGAATGCTGCTATTAATGGTTCAGCACAAGTTACACAACTACTAATAGATAAGGGTATAAACATACACGAAAATGGTGATGAAGCACTTATATGGGCATGTAGAAAGAATAACTATGATATAGTAAAGATACTACTAGATAATGGGGCCAATATCCATACAGCAGAAGATAAACCATTAAGGGATGCTGTTGCCAGAGGTAACATAGATACAGTAGAGGTGCTCTTGTCATATGGGGCAGACCCTAATGCAAAAAATGGAGAAGCCTTTAGGACAGCATCAGAGCTTGCTAATAAGTCTTATGTCAATAATATATATAGGGAAATTTATATGCTTCTAGGAAGAGTAGTTGCCAAGAGGTTAACTGAGTCAGTACTACGTCCAAAGAGCACTAGTGAAATTTTACATGATGCAGATCCATTAGAGGCATTGCTAGAGGCCTCACGGTTAGGTTTCATCGATGTAGTTAAGGAACTAATAAAAAGGGGTATAAATATAAGCATTAATAATGACTATGCACTTAGGGCAGCTTGTAAGTATGGGCAAACAGGCATAGTGGAACTGTTGCTAAACAATGGTGCTAATATTGAAGCTAAAAATGGAGAGCCTTTATGGTATGCTTGTTTCTTTAAGAAGTACTCAACTATTGAGCTTCTACTCCAACGAGGAGCCACTGTAACACAAGACCTTATATATGAAATGGTAGAACGTGATGATAAGGTCGCAGAAATGCTAAAAAAATACTTTTATGGCAACAATAAGTAGTCTCTTAAAACCAAAAAGTACAGATGATATTATCATGGATATAAAATCCATGAATACTAGTGAGCTTAGTATGGCCCTCTTATATGCTGTTGAACTTGGCGTGATTGACCTTGTTAAGACAATACTAGAAAGGTACACACCAACTAACGTACAGCCGCTAGACTTGGCGTGTAGATTAAATGATTCGAGAATTGCACATCTTCTTTTACAAAGTGGAATGAATGCAGAAAGGGCAAATGTTGCCCTATGGCATGCGGCGAGGCATGAAAACACGAAAATGGTCGTGATGTTACTAGAAGAAGGAGTTAAGGACTTAGATGATGAGGTCATGCTAACAGCATGTAAAGAAGGACTAACCGCCATAGTCAATATATTTTTGGAACATGGTACTAAAGCAACCAAGAGTATATTCATAGACAACGCGTCTAGACTTGGACATGCAAAAGTGGTTAAACTGCTACTGAAGTATGGAGCCAATCCAGCCGATGGAATAATAAGTGCAGCCGAGTACGGCTCAATGGACACGGTTTTAGTGCTAATGAAAAAAATTGATATGCAGAAACTCTACCAAGAGGATAAAGTTAACCGTGCATTCTTGGCAGCTATTAGGAACGGCCATATTGATGTCGCACATGTGCTGCTCAAACTTGGCGCTGATGTGCACTATAGCAATGATGAAGCAATTAGGTGGTCTGCAGCGTCAGGGTACTTACCCATAGTTAAAATGCTAATTGCCAATGGAGCAGATCCTAGGGCAGAGAATGACCAGGCCTTTTTTGCTGCAGCAAAGTACAACAATAAAGAGATTATGAAAATACTGGGTAAGTATGTAAGGCCAAAATCGACAAATGAAGGGTACACTTCAGTAAAAAGTGGAAAATTGAGAATCTACAAAGATGACCATGGATCGTACATTGCGATAAGGAATGGACATTTGTACTCTTTCATGTGGAATGGGGTAAACTACACCATAAATAACCTTAGGCATATTGGTAAAATATCTGATAAATACACTATACCTGGAAAACTTGTATCAAACCCTCATATACAAATGGTATTACAAGTACAGCGTAGAATAAGCGAAAACAACTAATCCATTAAAAATATGAACATCATAGAGATCTCAGTATCCCTAATGACTAGAAAAACAAAGGTAGTCAACAACGAAGCAGACTACATAGTGAAGTGTACTGCCAAAGCTAACATGCAAGAGTACTCATCCATAACAGGTGTCAAAGTAAATAATGATCTCGCTGTGCAGGGCATCGTTGAACTATACAATGACTTGGTAAAGAACACAATGGACATTACATACGATAGTGTTGGAGTATGGGTGAAGTATGATGATGGTACAGTGCTTGACAAGGCAATGTCAATACAAGTTATTGATGATATAAGGGCGTATAGTTATGAAAAAATAGATCCAATAGAAGAATTGGCCAAAATGGCACTAATGGTATAGGAATGCGCTAGTAGCTTAACATGGAAAAAGCATAGACGTTTAGTCTAGTCACGGGTTGAAGTCCCGTCGGCGCATATCCTGGGAAAAATGTTATGGGCAAGGAGAACTCTTTGCCCATAACTGTATATAATCCATAAAAACTATGAGTGGAGGACACTATGACTATGGGTATAGGCACCTTGGTGACTTAGCAGATAATATAGAAAGAGACTTTGTCAACGATGGTAAGTACCAGACAGAGGATTGGTCTGCGGAGTGTTTTGGAAGAAGACCATTAATTGAAGCTGACAGACTAAGTAATGCATCTGAAAGTGAACGTGAACAAATACTGTTAGAGGTAAGGTCCCTTGTAGATGACCTAAGAACTTGTGAAATGAGGGCCAAAGAACTAGAGTGGTTCCTTAGCGGGGATACTGGGCCAACAACATATTTATCAAGGCTAAACGAAATAATGAAAAACTACATAAACGGAACAAAATAACTATGAAACTAATCATATGTGACGGTGGAGATAGGCTCGGAAAAAATACCCTAATAGAAAGATTACTAAACTACTATAACTTTGACAACGTATCTGTAAGGCACTTTGGTAAACCACCTAAACAACTCCCCAAGGGTTTAAAACCATTTGAGTACCAAGCACAATGCTTCTTAAATGAAGGCCACTTACTCAACATAATGGATGCAGCTGATAGCGAGTTTTGCTACTACCCTAATGTTGTTATTTGGAATAGGTCTCATATAGGCGAGTATGTGTATGGTACCATGTTTAGAGGAGAGAGTAAGGAAAGAGTGGCAGATTTCATTAAATCGTATGAAAGCAATTTTATACGTAGGATAAAGGATGTTACACTTATCACATTGACTGCAGACCCTGAGTTCTTTTTGCACCAAGAGGATGGACAATCTTTCTCGAAGAACCTTGAAGATAAGACCAAAGAGCTTGAACTATTCAAAGAGGCATTTGAACTATCATCTATACCCAAGAAGACAATTATTAGGGTTAATGAGGGTCATTCATATGTACCAAAGGACTATGTGTTCAATACTGCAATCAACCTTATAAACTCATAGTATGGAGAAGATGTACATATTTCATCATCAAGGAATGGGGGACCAATTCCTTTGCAATGGACTAGTGAGGCATTTTGCTGAGACAGATAGGGTTGTAACATTTGCGAGGCCTCTATTCAAGAAGAATGTAGAGTTCATGTACCGAGATAACCCAAATATTGAGGTGAAATGTATGGAGGTTGATGACGCAAAGAAGTTCATGCAATTCCTTGATAAGAAACACCTTATAGCTGGGTTTACAAATGAGTACATACGTAAGGTGGACATAGAGAAGTCAGTTAAGTTTGACGCTATGTTCTACCAAATGGCTGGAATTCCACTTGAGTACAAGTGGAGTAAGTTCTACTTTGAACGTGACTTGGAAAAAGAAAAAGAAGTATTCTACAATATAGTTGGGTTAAAGGATGGTGAAGAGTTCATGTTTGTTTGTGATGACCCTTCAAGGAATAGAATATTCAAGTCAAAGTACCTAGATAGAGGTATGCGTATCATTAGGCCTAACGATTTTAGGGATGTTGGGATAATGGAGTTCATCTACACGATTGAAAAGGCAAAAGAGGTCCATGTGCATAGTAGTGGTTTTTCATGTATGCTTGATTCAATGGACTTTACACACCCTAACCTATTCTACCATCACTACATAGGGTATAACCCAGAAAAAACTGGCCTACTACCTCACTATGACCATAGCATTAAGAAAGATAAATGGGTTTTTTTAACTGAATAAAAAATAGTAAAAAATGATAACAATTCTATGAATATATAATATATGGAAGATTGGTATACATATAAAGAAATTTTAGAGAAATTGAAAATTCATAAACAAACTCTAAATAATTGGAGAAGAAGTGGGCGTATAATTTATAAAAAAATATCTCCGAAATTTTTTTTGTATAGGCTTCCTGAAAATAATATTATTCAAGAAAATGGAGAAAAAATTTAACTATGTTTATATTATAACAAATTTAATTAATGAAAAACAGTATATAGGTGATCATTCAACTGATGATTTAAAAAAAGACTATTATTTCGGAAGTGGAAAAAATATAAAAAGAGCTATTAAAAAATATGGTAAAAAGAACTTTAAAAAAGAAATAATAGAATTTTTTAATACAAAGCAAGAAGCGTTTAATGCGCAAGAAATGTATATAAATCAATATAATACTCTAGTTCCAAATGGATACAATATAAGTCCTAAAGGAGGCATGAATGTAACTAATTGTTATTCAGATGAAATGAAAAAGAGAATGAGTTTAATGCATAAAGGTAAAAAAATTTCTGATAATCAAAAGATATGTATAAGTAAAGCATTAAAGGGTAGAATAAAATCTGAAGAAGAGAGAAAAAAATTAAGTAAATCTCTTTCTGGGCATAATCATTCTGAAGAAACAAAAAATAAAATAAGATTAAAACACATAGGAAAAAAAATATCAGAAGAAACTAAAAATAAACTTTCTAAATCAACCAAAGGTATAAAAACAGTATCTAAAGAAACAAAACAAAAAATGAGTGATGCAAGAAAAAAATATTGGGAATCTAAAAGAAAAATGAATGAATTCTCTTGTAATAGGCCTAAATAGTCAGCTCTCATACTACTTCCCAAGCGACTATGAAGTAGTATCATCACGAAACTTAGACTTCCAATCATTTGTTGACAAAACATATGATAGGGCGTTCATTTGTTTTGCAGAACAGCGTACCTTCCTAAGGGATGCAGACTACCAAATGTTCCATGACGTAAATGTTGATTACACCAAGAAAGTCATAGAGTTCTTTGGGGATAAATGTAACAGCATAGTAGTGTATGGAACATCTGAACTATGGAATAACTACAAAGGGGCCATAGACACTTCATTGAAGTTTAACTACATTGAAACCCCATACATACGGTCAAAAGAGGCCATGTGCCATATGGTGGATGAACTCAGACAACATACCAAAGCAAAGATCATAGTAGTTCACCCATACAACTTTAACTCTCCATATAGGAAAGATGGGTTTTTGTTCTCAAAGATATTTAGGTCTATACTCAACAAAGAAAAGGTCGAGATAGGGGATGTTAACATCTTCAGGGACCTTATCCACCCAAGGTATGTTGTACAAAAGTCCATAGAGGCCCAGCATGATATAGTGGTAGGGTCAGGAAAGCTTACATTTGTCAAAGGGTTCATCCAGAACCTGTATGAGTACAATGGTCTCAACTACGATAGTTTTGTGACAGAGAACTTAGGAATTTACCAAGCAGAAAGAAAAGTAAACTACTCCAGGTTAAGGGAGTATGATAACCTCTTAATAGACACACTAGATGATTTCACAATTCACAATAAGGCTAGTCAATGACACTATTGACAGCTCTGATGTATTACGACTAACCGAATGGCTAAGAGGTGATCCTAGGCTAACCAAGAGCGACCAGACAGTACTGTTTGAACAACAGTGGTCAGCATGGCAAGGGAGAAAGTACTCCGTTTTTGTCAACTCTGGCTCATCTGCCAACCTGGCCATGCTCTACGCCCTTATGCTGTCAGGTAGGATGCAGAATAAAAAAGTTGTGGTACCTGCCATATCATGGGTTACCACTGTTTCTCCAGTTATACAACTAGGCCTTGAGCCTATCATGTGTGATTCTGACAGGGATACACTGGGGATTGATATTGACCAACTGAGGGGCATATTTGAGAATGAAAGACCATCAGCCCTTATCATTGTGCATGTTCTAGGGTTCCCGAATAAAATGGAACAGGTCATAGATTTATGCCTAGAGTATGGTGTAATACTTCTTGAAGACTCATGTGAAAGTGTAGGCTCAACATATGAGGGTATTAAAACTGGTAGCTTCGGGTTGATGAGTAGTTTCTCTACTTATTACGGGCACCATTTCTCCACTATAGAGGGCGGTATAGTGAACACAGATGATGAGGAGCTCTACCATATACTGCTGTCTATACGTAGTCATGGATGGGATAGGGATTTACCTAATAGTAAGAAGGAAGAGTTAAGAAAGAGTGAAGGCGTATCAGACTTTAGGGCATTGTACACATTCTACTACCCTGGGTTTAACCTTCGGTCAACAGACCTTCAAGCTTTCATAGGTATTGGCCAACTACAGAAATTGGATGGGTTTGTCAAGAAAAGAAATGAAAACTTTTTGATGTACCAATCATTAGTCAACAACGACTACTGGAAAATTAAAGTGGACGACAAATGTTTTGTATCAAACTTTGCTTACCCTATAATTCTGCCTGAGGATAAATTTGCAAAGGCTGTGAACGAACTCCAGGGTAATGGCGTAGAGATACGTCCTTTGGTATGCGGCTCTATATCCCAACAACCATTCTGGAAAAAATTAGCAAGGCCTTCATATACTCCTTTTGCTGATATAGTGCATAACCATGGAATGTACCTTCCAAACAACCCACAAATGACTAGAGAAAATATAGAGTTTGTCTGTAGCATAATCAATAGCCTTTAAAACTAATTGATGTTTAAATCGTATAATTATAAAATACACAAATGGATAAAAAAATAGCACTCATCACGGGGATAACGGGACAGGACGGGAGTTTTCTTGCAGAACTGCTCCTTTCAAAAGGGTATGTGGTACACGGAATAATAAGGAGAAGTTCCTCGTTCAACACACAACGACTTGAGCATATTTACCAAGACCCCCATATTCAAGACAGAAACCTTATACTACATTATGGGGATGTTTCTGACCCATTATCCGTTGACCAAATAGTCAAAGAAGTATTACCTAATGAAATTTATCACTTAGCAGCCCAATCACATGTGCGTGTGTCTTTTGACGTGCCAGCTTACACAGCTCAAGTTGATGCATTCGGTACACTTAACATGCTAGAGGCCATGAGAAAGCATTGTCCTAATGCAAAATTCTACAACGCTGCGACATCAGAACTTTTTGGCGAGGTTCTTGAAACCCCACAAAAGGAGACTACTCCATTTAACCCCCGTAGTCCATACGGGGTGGCAAAGATCTATGCATACTACATAGTGAAGAACTATAGGGAGTCATACGGTCTGTATGCTGTTAACGGAATCCTATTCAACCATGAGAGTGAAAGAAGGGGCTCAACATTTGTGACAAAGAAAACTACAGAGGGGCTCGTGAACTTTGTCTTGAACAAGAAGCCATTTTTCTTAGGAAACCTAAATGCAAAAAGGGACTGGGGTTATGCTGTAGATTTCGTAGAGGGTATGTGGAGAATGCTCCAACAGGATAACCCAGAAGATTTTGTACTTGCAACTGGAGAAACCCATACAATAAAAGAATTCATTGAAGAGTGCATAAAGCATTTAGATTGCAGTTTGACATTTGAGTGGGTGAATGATGACCAGGGAAGAGAGACATTATGGGCGTTTACCCAAGATAGAAAAACATCATACCTATGCATAGGTATTGACGAGAAGTACTTTAGGCCCGCAGAGGTTGACTTGCTTCTTGGTGACGCGTCTAAAGCAAAACAAAAATTAGGATGGGAGCCTAAGGTAAAATTCAAAGAATTGGCGGAGCTAATGATTAAGAACGAACAGAAAGAGGCTGGTTTCACAGAGTTTAAAGATTATAAAATTAATAGGAAGTAGTATGGATACAAAGATTCAAAACATTGGAACAGCAGGAGATGTAAATTTCCTGTTCGACCCATTAAGGAAAGACGACTCATTCATTGTTTTCCTAAACGGCGGCAGGTTTAAAACGGGATTTATCCTGCCTGACGACGTTATACTTGAAAGCGATGCAAACATCGACTGGAAAGATGTAAAGTCAATCATGGGTGGATTCTCAACATTCGACACCTTTATACGTGTAAAGGACAAGATCAATGAAAAAGACCAGTAGAATTTATGTAGCAGGGCATAACGGCCTCGTTGGCTCTGCTATTGTAAGGAAACTTCAGAATGAGGGGTACAAGAACCTTATCACATTCTCTCGTTCTGAGTTGGACTTGTCCAACAAGTCAGACGTCGATGCCATGTTTAGGTTGTTAAAACCTGAGTTTGTATTCCTTGCTGCAGCAAAGGTTGGTGGAATCTATGCCAATAACATGCAGTCTGGTGAGTACTTCTACGACAACATAATGATACAGACCAATGTTATTGAGGCTGCAAAGAAGTACGACGTTGAGAAGTTACTATTCTTGGGGTCTTCCTGTATTTACCCAAAGGAATGCCAACAGCCTATAAAGGAAGAGTATTTAATGACTGCACCTTTAGAGACCACCAATAGTGCATACGCTACAGCTAAGATAGCAGGTATCGAAATGTGCAATGCCTATAGGAAACAATGGGGTTGTAATTTTATTTCAGCCATGCCTTGCAACCTATATGGAATCGGGGATAACTTCTCCATGTTGAACTCACATGTGCTTCCAGCCATGATAAGGAAATTTCATGAGGCAAAAACCTACAAGTTTCCACAACTCGAACTATGGGGTGATGGAACTCCACGAAGAGAGTTCATGTATGTTGATGATGTTGCTGATGCGTTGTTATTCCTGATGAACAACTATGACGAACCTGGCCATATCAACATAGGTGTTGGGTATGATGTGACCATACAGTTCTTGGCAAAAATGGTCAAGGACATCATAGGGTATAGGGGTAGTATAGTATGGAATAAAAACTACCCTAATGGTACTATGAAAAAACTTTTGGATAACACTCGAATAAAAGAACTAGGATGGACGCCTAAGTATGATTTAGAGACTGGAATTAAACAGACCTACCAGTGGTTTGTGGATAACTTTGACACAATAAGGAAGTAATGAGAGCATATTTTGGAAAGCATATACATGAGGTATTCAAGGAGATACTAGTGGATTTAACTGAGGCGCCAGATTTTGTAGCGTCACCTAGAGGTTTAGAAGTGAAAGAGATTAGGGACTGCTCAATACAAGTTGACCACCCACTTATGAACCTTTACAAGAACAAGCATAGGAGTTCGCCATTAAAATATTGCAGTGCGGAGTTATTATGGTACTTTGCTGGGACAAATGACCCTACATTCATAGAGAACTATGCTACTCTATGGAAGGGTATTCATAACCCTGATGGAACTGTCAACAGCGCGTATGGACACTTACTGTTCACCCAGCGTAATGAGCATGGTATTTCACAGTATAAATGGGTCATAGAGTGCCTTAAGAGTGATAAGGATAGTAGGCAAGCATTCATGCACTTCAACAAGCCAATGCACCAATGGTTCTGGAATAAAGACCAGGTGTGTACGCTGCAAGCATTGTTCCATATAAGAGAGGACAAGCTGTACATGACAATTACCATGAGGAGCAATGATGTCATCTATGGTTTTATGACTGATTGGGTGTTCTTTAGCATACTACACCACCATGTATTCCTACACCTTAAACAGTACTACCCTCAACTACAAATGGGGTCATATACACATATTAGTCACTCTATGCATCTATATGAACGTCACTATGAGTTAGTAGACAAAATGCTAGAAGAGGACTTTGAGCTGGATAGTACTCCATTGATGAATACTACAATACTTGATGAAGAAGGTAACATTAAACCTGAGTACAAGAAGTTCCTAAAACCCATACAATCAGGAAAAAAGCCAGACTTCAGTAAGAAAACAGGAAATACATTACTAGATTGGTGCTTTGAAACTTTAAAGTAGTACATTATGGGATTTGGAGATACAGAGCACAAACAACAAGGAATTCATGATGAAAAAGAAGTACATGGCCCGTATCTAGTAAAATACCATGATTTGCTAGTTGCTGGTGTTAATGATGATAAAATCAACAAGTATGATTTTTTTCACAAAAGAACAGGTAGGCTTTTTCAGTTTAAAGCTAGCATTCCGGATTACCCAATGTCTTTCTCTATACCAACATACATAACTATAGACGAGAAAGGAAATAAAACTATAAAAGAGTACAATACAGACTACTTATTTCCATTCAATGAATGTAGGTCATATTTAATTGTTTTAGAAAAAGATCTGATAAATTGGATTAAAAAGAATTTTGCCAATGTTAAAGATGAT